>Ga0316207_10000853_pt1 | contig 42475 bp, 44 predicted proteins | sample 6weekpyrite_MG_FD_204943 | JGI IMG/M metagenome (GOLD analysis project Ga0316207, IMG submission 204943) | Microbial mat bacterial communities from mineral coupon in-situ incubated in ocean water Damariscotta River, Maine, United States -... | ecosystem: Environmental > Aquatic > Marine >... | reverse complement strand
TTTAAATCAGGGTGTAGGTCTTTTGCCAGCTTCCTGTAAGCAGCTTTGATTTCTTTATCAGATGTTTCCGGTTTCACACCCAAAATATCGTATGGATTATCGGTCACCTTCTTGTTCCTTCCGCTAATTGGCGGTTAAGAATTCGCTGGGTAGAAACTTTATTCTAATCTGAGTGCAACTTATTCAATTGACCTTGCTCAAGTACAAAAGTGCGGCCAATATTCTGTGGTGAACTACAATGCGATAATACTATATTTAGTTGCAGGCAGCGAATTCTATGTGAACATCGCCAAAGTTGACACGGATCAAGGCAGGGTTTGGGGTGCCCTATATCTATACTGATAAAGCCTTATCGACGCGCAAAGGGGAAGCAATGCTAAAACTTAAGCAAGTTGCTATTGATACATACCGTGACAATGTTGCTTTTTTGGCCCGCCATTGCAGCATCTACAGGCCTGAAGAGTATCAAGCATTTAAAAAAATAGAGGTCATTCATAACGGCCAAAGGTTGTTGGCTTCTTTGTTGATTGTGGATGATGAAAGCATCGTCGGTATTGATGAACTTGGATTGTCGGAGCAGGCATTTGAACGATTGGGTGTTGCCGCAGGGGAGGCCGTTAGTATTGCCCCTGCAAAGCCAGCACGCAGTTTGGATCACTTGCGTAAAAAAATTCATGGCCACACGCTTGATGCGCATCAAATTGAAGAAATTATCTCAGATATCGCCGCTCATCGGTATTCGGAAATGGAAATTGCCGCTTTTCTTGTATCATCGGCTGGTTTTATGACCACAGGTGAAATGTTGGCTTTGACACGTGCCATGGCACATGTGGGGAACAGGCTTTCATGGCGTTCGCCTATTGTTGTGGATAAGCACTGCATTGGTGGCATTCCGGGGAATCGTACATCTATGATTGTTGTACCAATCGTGGCAGCGCACGGTTTACCCATTCCCAAAACATCATCGCGTGCGATTACGTCGCCTTCAGGTACTGCCGACACAATGGAAGTATTGGCGCGGGTAGATCTTTCAATGCATGAAATGCGCTCCGTTGTTGAAGAATGCAGTGGGTGCTTGGTATGGGGGGGGCATGTAAATTTGTCTCCTGCAGATGATGTTTTGATTTCTGTTGAGAGACCACTTGCCGTTGATACACGCGAGCAGATGGTTGCTTCGATAATGTCCAAAAAATTATCGGCTGGCTCAAGCCATTTATTGATTGATATTCCAATTGGATCATCGGCAAAAATTCGCAGCCACGGTGAGGCCATGCGACTGAGAAAATTGTTTGAGTATGTTGGGCGTGAAAATAATTTGCATGTGGAAGTGGCAACGACGGACGGAAGTCAGCCTATTGGTAGGGGTATTGGGCCTGTGTTGGAAGCACGTGATGTGATGGCCGTGTTAGAGTGTGAATCAGATGCGCCCGCAGACTTGCGTGAGAAATCCCTTCAATTGGCCGGGTCTTTGCTGGAGGCTGACCCAGCATTAAAAGGAGGCTCAGGGTATGAACGTGCGCAGCATCTATTAGATTCGGGTGAAGCCTTAAAAAGCATGAACCGGATTATTGAGGCGCAAGGCCGACAAACAGAAACATTTTGTGCAGGCTCTCTGACACAAGATGTGTTGGCGTCTAAAGGAGGCGTAGTAGCTGCGATAGATTGTTTTCGTATTAATCGGATCGCTCGATTAGCAGGTGCACCGACAGATAAAGGTGCCGGAATTGATTTGTTTAAAAAGGTAGGTGATGTTGTGAAAGAGGGTGAGCCGCTTTATCGCATCCACGCCTGTTTCCAGACTGATTTTAATTTCACGACATCTTTTGCCCAAGAGGCTAACGGATATGAAATTGGAGATAGTGCATGACTAGCAGCGCTCTGCATATTTATCCAGGTTATAGCAGGCCGGGCCGTGCTTTGGCTGAAGCATTAGGTTGCCCAGCGTTTGATATTGATATTCATAGCTTTCCTGACGGTGAAAGCTTGGTGAAAACCAATTCCAGTGCTGAAATTGCACTGATATATGTAAGCCTTGACCACCCCAACGATAAGTTAATCAACATATGCTTTGCTGCCCAGGCTCTACGAGATGGCGGAGCACAGCGTGTGGTACTTGTGTGCCCGTACCTTTGCTATATGCGCCAAGATAAGGCCTTTCATGTTGGTGAGGCGATTAGCCAGAAAATTATCGGTAAGCTGCTTGCTGATTATTTTGACCGTATTGTAACATTTGACCCTCACCTTCACCGTGTTTCCTCTCTTGGAGAAGTGTTTTCCGGTGTTGAAGCGGATGCTCTTTCTGCTGCGTCGTTGATAGCGGAAGAAATTAATGGAACTTCTGAACTGAATAACGCGCTGCTTGTTGGGCCGGATAGTGAATCTGCTCAGTGGGTGGGGGCAATTGCAGCTTTGACGGATAGCGATATGCAGGTTGCAACAAAAGAGCGCTTGAGTGACAGGGAGGTAACAATCAATCTCCCTGCAGCATCAGCTGTTTCTGGTAGGGCTGTTGTTATCATTGATGACATGATTTCAAGTGGTATGACTATTAGCCGCTGTGCTGAGATTTTGGTGAAAGCTGGTGCGAGCAGGGTGGAAGCAATTGTGGTGCATGCATTAAGCAACGATGAAGATTTGGCGAATATGAAAGCATCAGGAGTACAGCAGGTGCGGTCATGTGACAGCGTCCTTCACTCCACTAATACTATTCATCTGACACCTGTGCTTGTTGAGGCACTCAAGAAGGAAATTTAACATGGCTGTTTCCGTGAAATTTTGTGGTGCAGCGGGGACAGTGACTGGTTCCTGTTACTGGGTGCGTACAGGCTCAAGCCAGTTTCTTATTGATTGCGGCATGTTTCAGGGATCAAAAACCATAAAAGAACTGAATTACGGGGCTTTTCCGTTTGATCCCGCACAACTTGATTTTGTGTTATTGACACATGCTCATACGGATCACGCAGCTTTGGTGCCTAAACTGGTGAAACATGGATTTAGTGGCCATATTTATGCGACAGCCGGTACGCGTGATTTATTATCTTATATGCTGCCTGACAGTGCCTATATTCAGGAAATGGAAGTCGACCGGCTTAATCGCAGGAATAGACAAAGGGGCAAACCCACGGTTGAAGCAATATATAGCCATGCAGATGTTGCGCAGTGTTTGGGACAGATACAAACTGTTGAATATGATGCTTGGTTAGATTTTGGCGATATCCGTGTGAGATTTTGGAATGCAGGCCATATTTTAGGCGCAGCTTCCATAGAATTGGAATTGCCTGACCCTGAGGCTGAGAATGGAACTATGCGAATGGTCTTTTCTGGTGATATTGGGCCAGACCATAAGTCTTTCCACCCTGACCCTGATGCACCGCAAGGTGTTGACTATTTATTTTGTGAATCCACTTATGGAGGGCGTGTACGCCAGGAACTGGCGCCCGATGATCGACGGCAGCGGTTAGCAAAAGAAGTGAATGATGCCCTGAAAGCAGGGGGAGCATTAATTATTCCGGCCTTCGCTGTGGAGAGAACTCAGGAGTTACTGCTGGATCTTTCTCATTTGCTACGTAATGGTGATATCCCTCGCCTGCCAGTGTTTGTGGATTCGCCGTTGGCTATTCGAGTGACATCAGTTTTCTCCGAACATGCGAGTGATTTGGAAGATATGAAAGGTCAAAAGGCACCATTTCATCATTCCAGCTTTCATTTCACAGAAACGACCGAGGAAAGTAAATCAATTGCACGCTTCACTAGCGGCGTTATCATTATGGCGGCTTCGGGCATGTGTGATGCTGGTCGGATAAGGCATCATTTGAAGAACCATTTGTGGCGGTCAAAGTCGACGATTCTTTTCATAGGATATCAAGCTGAAGGTACACTTGGCTGGATGTTGGAGCGTGGGAAAAAGAGAGTTAAAATTCAGGGTGATGAAATTGAGGTTAAGGCCCGCATTCGTACTTTAGATACTTATTCTGGCCATGCTGACAACGATGGGTTGCTAGAGTGGGTTGAAGAAAGGTTTCCTATCAAGCAATCAGTTTTTTTGACCCATGGTTCACCTCAGGCGTTGCAGGCCATGCATGATGGTTTAGTAGCTAAAGGGGTGCCTTCAACAAAGTTGATTATTCCACAGATAGATGATGCCTATGAATTATTGAATACAGGGGCAAATTGTTTGAACCATCAAGCAGCAAGACGTCTTGACCCGAAAGCTGTTAGCGGGCCAGACTGGCATAATGAACTTGCTCAGCTAACTTTGGATATTCGAGCTCGGCTCGATACAGCGCCAGATGATAAAACTAGGGAAGCTATCCTTAAGAGTATTAGAACAGGTTTGGGCAACGAGGTTAGTTAATTTATGTGGCTGACTGTATTCTCTTTGAGAGTCCCCAATATGTATTTGGGTAAAGAAAGTTGATCTTCAAATGCTCGATACATGTGAGGCCGCCCCGCTCGGTATTATAGAAGGTTTTTTTGGCAAGCCTTGGCCGTGGGAAGCAAGAGAGGCCAACATAGACTTTCTTTCCACCCAAGGATTTGATTTTTATATATATGCCCCCAAGGACGATAGATATCTGCGGCAAAAGTGGCGTCAGCCATGGCCTTTTGAGACCGAGAGTAAATTGCAGCGTTTGCGTCAAACCTGTACGGAAAAAAATGTTCGGTTTGGTTTGGGAATTACTCCGTATGATCTGCACTTAAGTGATAGCCTTGAGGGCTTGGCTATGCTGCGCGAGAAGGTTAAGGCGCTTAATGCGTTGAAGCCTGATATTTTATGCATATTGTTTGATGATATGCGGGGTGATATTCAAACGCTTGCAGCCCAGCAGTTGCGTATCGTGGATACTATTTGCGAAGCAAGTACAGCGCCCCATTTCATCGTTTGTCCGACTTATTATACTAGCGACCCCATCTTAGATACGGTGTTTGGTGAGCGCCCTGCTGGGTATTTAGAGGAGCTTGGGCGGCAACTTGATAAACAGATAGATATTTTCTGGACAGGTGAAAAAGTTTGTTCCCGCACTTATTCTGAAGCACATCTGGAGGAGGTAGCAAACACACTTAATCGGCAACCTTTCCTCTGGGATAACGCAATAGCAAATGATGGTAAGCAAGCGTCACAATTTTTGAAAGTTGCTCCTATTCCTGAGCGATCAAGCCACTTATTGCAGCAAGTGGCTGGTGTGGCCGTAAACCCAACCAATCAGGCTTTTTTATCCAGAATACCTCTACTTACGTTTATGGAATACTACCGGAGCGAGCTGTCGGAAGGTACTGAGTCGATCTTCAGGGATGTATGCCTTCGTTTGTGCGGCAATACATTAGGTCAGCTTGTATTAGATAATCTAGAAGGCTTTGAAAGCGTTGGCTACGAAGCCCTTAGTCGTGATGAAGCCTTACTATTAAAGCACAGCCTCTCCTCTTTTAAAGATAGCCCATATGCTGAAGAAATTAGCGCATGGCTTGCAGGAGAGTTCAAATTTGACCCCGCCTGCCTAACATGATATTCAGATTAGGTTGTATATTTGCCACTTCAAAGAGTATGCAAATTTCAAGGAGGCGTCTGAATCTATGGTGTTTCTTAAATCAAATAGTGCTTCTATCCCGTTCAATGATCGGTACTTTCAAACTTTGCCTGCGTTAAGTTGGCCAACAGATATCGCTGCTGCACGCGAGATATTTCATAACCAAGGCGTTCTTCGCCTGCGAGGGGTGCTGGAACCGGACGAGCTTTTTAAAGTGCGGAAGGCTTATTTAGCCTCTTTTCAAAAAAAGAAAAAAGACAACCCTTCCGTGCCTCATGGCTTACCAGGTCACCCAGCTTATGATTTTGTGCAGACTCAAACCTTTCAGGATTTTAGCGACCACCCAAAACTACAATCGATAGCGTCGGCTCTTTTAGGGAAGCCGGTTCGACGTTTGAAGCGAACGCCGGTACGGCACTTTAGCCATACACAGCCAATGGCTTCACGTGCTCATGTAGACCTAACATACCTGGATGAAGGCACTGACAATGTTGTAACATTCTGGGTGTCTCTGGGTGATTGCCCTCTGCAATCAGGCGGTTTGGTGTATTTAAAAGATTCGTCAGGGCTTGATGCTGCTGAATTGCAACCGCATTTGCCGACTGACAGACCGGATGACTGCCGACCTATCACTCATGATCTACAGGCCCTATCAGACCTTACCGGACAGCCTTGGCTATATGCCGACATTAAAGCCGGTGATGTTTTTGCTCATGGCCCACGTATTATTCATGCCTCGGTGAATAATACGACGGAGGATTGGATGCGTATTTCACTTGATATCCGCTTTATGCAGGACGGTGAAGACGCAGACCCTCGGTGGTCAGATAATTGGCGCGGCGATGATGGTTATTGATGGCCGTTTTATTCATATTGATTAGATGAAACTTGGAAGTATGGGTCTTCGGGTACCTTGAGTGAGAGCTTAAGGTGCCCACAAAAAGGCAGGGTTTGTTTTAAAGCATCAGAATATCCACACAGATGGTGAGCTAAAACACTGATGAATATTGCGTGGCTGACTAAAACAAAGCTGTCTTTGGCCTCTAATGTTTCCATTACATTTACGGCTCGCTGGGTTACATCATTCAGGTTTTCACCGCCTGCTGGCCTGTAGTTTCTGTTTTGAAACAGGTCTGTATTGGTGACAAATTCAGGGAAAAGCATAGTGGCCTCTGCGATGTTCAAGCCTTCTAGTTCTCCGAAATATATTTCTTTCGCTTCGGGCAGGACTTCAATTTTAGCACTTGGAAACGCCAACTGAGCAGTTTGTTGCGCGCGTCGAGATGTACTGGAATAAATGGGCAAGTGAGAAATTTCTTCAAACCTAGCGCTTAGGCTGCGTGCTTGATTTTGTCCGTCTTTTGAAAGGTGTGGGTCAGAGTGCCCAATAAAGCGTGGAGCATGTGGATTAAACTCTTCGTAAATGGCGTGCCGCACAAGGTGGATAGTTTTGGCCATAAGTATTATTTCATTGTGAAAGGTGGCACTTGTTCGGCGCGTACAAAATTTAGGTTTAAGGAGAGACTGCCCTCTTTAACGCGTTTTGCTAAAGTGTCTGATGCTTGATAAAGTTGTCGGCGAATTTGAGTGGCTATACTGGCAGTTCGTTCAGGATAAATCCAAGGTGCGTACCGCAGGCCAATAGTGATGTTGATGGCATTTGTCTGCCCATTTTTTTGGGTTTCATTTTCAATTTTATAATGAAGTTTACCTGCAAATTCCATCGCTAGGTCTGATGCCAAGCCTCTGTATCTAGGAGATGCAGCTACGTCTGGCAAAGCCTCCAGCGTCTCATGCAAATTACCTGCTAAAACCAGTGGCTTTGTCCCATGTGAGTGGCTTTCAATGATAGACCTACGCTCGCGACCCAGCAGGTGTACAACAAACTCTTCGCCGTCTTCTTTGCCGGGAACTTTTTCGACCAGATCGCCAGTGTAATATCGAATAACTGGCATCATTTGCGAAAAAGGATAAAGGCTAGTTAATACCAACACACCAACTCCCGATGAAACGGGCTTTAAGGAAAATGGGTCTATAACCTCAGGGATTACTTCAATATCAAAAGAAAAAGGGGCCCCCGGTGTTGGCTGTGTTGCGCCGCCAAAAACTTCTGAAAGGCTATAGCGATCAACGACGGTTGCTTTCCATATTTTGGCAAGATTATTTTTTGTTTTTGTTGAAGTATAGCCACCAGTGAAAACTAAATTTCTAACCGCAAATTCGCTTGGATCAATACCCTCATCCATCAAAAAAGCGGTTAGGGCCTTGATAGCCAAATCTCCCCCGACAATGCCAGAAACACGCTTTTCTACGCCTTCAAAGGAGAATGTGTTTTTTAGTAGATTTACGGCTTGATTGGCTTGTGTGCGATCATACACACCGGCACTTAAGACATATGAGGCTGATGGTATTGGGGTGGGCGCCCCGTGATATGCACTGGATAAGCTGAGATGTAGTGGCCGCTTGGTGTCGGCTGCTATGTTTCGGCTTTGTAGGTTGGCGGTGTAGAATTGCTCAATAAAAGCAAGTTCGGCCTGATTTCTGTATAAAGGAAGGAAGGTGCCTGTTGTGCCAGTTGTATATTGAACACTGGCAGGCGGACCTGCATCACATAAAAATTCACTATGATTGTTTAAGATGTCCTCACGGCGAAGAAGTGGGAGTGCATGCAAGCTTTGTAGGCCGTCAAACTTTGCTGCTAATGGTAGTCGCTGTTGGTAAAATGGAGAGTTCTCTCTGCACCAATCAATGGTTAAGCGGAGCAATTTATCTCTAAAGGCAGCGGTGGCAGTCTTGAACTCTGTAGATTGCAAGTTCATGCCTGAATATGCCTATTCATCCACCATGTTTTGCATAGCCAATCTGGCAGAATCATAGCTTAGATAAAAATGCGTTATAGGTTTGGGATGTTTCTGCTGCTTTCATGCTCAAAGCTTCTGCAATGCCAGCTTCGGCAGCAATGGCTTCCCCGGCTTCTAATGCCATGCCTTCCGCTATTGATGCCTCTGCAGCTTCACCTGCCATGGCTTCAGCCACTGAAAATTCCTGTGCTGCAAAAGCGGTTGCTTCAGCTACACCTGCCTCGGCGGCTTCAGCAGCAGATGTTTCTGCAATGGCTGCTTCGTTGGAGGCTAGTTTCATTGCTTCAGCGGCAAAAGCTTCTGCGCCTTCTGCTGTGCTGTGTTCGGCCACAGCTTCTAGCACAAACTTCATGAGACCATCTTGCCGCTCTTTTGCGGCGCGCTGGTATAATTCAACTAGTTGATCAAGGGGGGCAGTATTTTCCATAGCATCTTCCTGTACTTTGACAGAGAAACTTATGAAAATAACTATACCTATAAGAGTGTGCAGGTCAAGAAAATAGGCTGATTTTGGTATATTTTTACAGCAATGTTCCCGCTTTGATTGAAGGTGTGATGCTGACGGCTAATTGAGCAGCACCTTTAGCGACAAGGGTTTGACCATCGACGGGGATTTCTATCTGGCAGACATCCAAACTTTTTGGAAGAGCATGCATGGCCAAGGATTGTTTTGCTGCATCAATATATCCCGGAAAGCGTAATGTTCCACCGCCTAGAACTAGCCGGTCTGGATTTATTAAATTGACCAATGTGGCCAAACCCAAGCCAAACATTTTCCCTGCGCTTGATATTTCCTCAAGGGCTTTGGGGTTTTTCGCCAGTGTGTCACTGTTTAAGTCTTGGAGTTGGTATCCAAGTTTTTTTAAAAGTGCTGAGCCGCTAGCTAATTCATCCAGAGTGGAAACTGTCTCACCAACATGGATAGGTATGGACCCCAGTTCTCCACTCCAGCCCTGTGCACCTTCCAAAATAGTTTGACCTGTGCTGATTGCACACCCAATGCCTGTGCCAACCACAACAACAGCACATGTGATATTATTTGGGGCATCATTTACGGCCGCCATCAGCGCTGCTTTTGCATCATTGACCATACGGATAGGACACGAGGCAGCTAATGCTTCTTCTGGAAACCAGCCAGAAAGGTTTGGCAAAACATCAGAATATAGAAGGGTATCATTTTCAACTAAGCCGGGAGCCGCGATACCAATGGAATCTGGAAGGGTGTTCATTTTGGAAATAAATGACAGGATTAAAGCATTTAAGACATTAATCGTTGTTGAGGAGTCGAGAGGAAAATCTGAAAAATGATATTGTTCCCCATGTTGTTCACAGAAGCGAACTTTGCTGCCGCCGATATCTATACCTAAACAGTTTTTCATCGTCTGTTACCTTACCATTTGTCGCTATATGATGTGACGAAGCGTGCGATCTCAGTGGAGTTACAACTAGCCTGAGGTAGCGCTACGTTTGTACTCAACTTACTAGAAGCATGGGCTGCGGCTAGAATAGCATCCACCATCAATGCTTGATGTATAGTGCAAGCAGGCAGGGTATCGTGCTCTACAGATGCTTGAAAGTCTCTAATGGCTGCGGCGTGTGGATTTTCTTCCATTGCAAAATCATGGGTGTTTCGTTCGCCATTTTGTTCAATAGATATTTGCCCGCTATCTAGACCGTTTATGGATACCTCAGCCTTATCAAAAGTAACCAAGAGCTGATCAATAGAGCGGTTGTTCCACTCGGTGCAGATGTTTGCCGTTCCACCTTCTCGCCACTTTAACTTTAGGGAGGCGCGCGATTCTGCACCCAATTTACTAAAATTACTAAAGGTGGCTTTAACCGTTTCCGGCATGCCGAACCAATAGCATAAAAGGTCTAACCTGTGTGAACCAGCGTCGGCTAATACACCGCCCCCAGAAATATTTCGGTTGAGACGCCATGCCATGGGGTGGTTTGGTGCTGGATCGAATGGGCATGAAAAGTTTATTTGGGCTGACTTAAACGCTCCAAAATCAGTAGTTGAAATTTTTTGGTTTAACCAGCGCACCCAGGGATAATGTCGTCGGTAATAAGCTATGCCTACTGGTGTTTTTGTATTCTCTGCTAGTTCCAAGAATGTTTGAATATCACCAATGCCAGTGCAGAGAGGTTTTTCTATTAGAACCGGACACCCTTTGGATAATGCCGCAATTGCTGCAGTTAGATGTCCTGACACCGGTGTAGCCACATAGAGCGCATCAGCACCGTAAATGGCCTCATCTATGTTTGTGGTTGCAAGCTGTGCGTTGAAGCGCGCAGCAATAGCATCAACTTTGTCTTGGGTACGGCCATATATAGAGGTGATTTTAGCTTTTGCTTCGGCTTTAATGGCAGGGAGTATTCGACGTGAGACAACATCTCCGTATCCGGCAATCGCCCAGTTAAAATACTGTGTGGCACCGTCGTGCATTGCCGTATTTTTGATGGTTTTAATAAACACCTTCGGTCATTTCTTCTTGTCCTTTACCTTCAGTAAAGGGCTGCACACCTGCTACGCCTGAAAAAGGAAACCATGGGTGCGCGGGTACAGTGAATGCACTGTCGCGTTCCAAGAGATTAGGGATGAATAAATCGCGGTGCAATGTTTGCAATAGCACTTGTCCTCGTTCGCCTACCGGCATTTTTTGTTGCCAGTTTTCTGGATTTACAACAGATATGAAAGCTTGTGGAGGTGGCAGATAATAAGCCCGGTGTTGGCATCCCTTCCATGGGTCTCCTTGCAAGGCATGGCCCATCAGGGTGTTACCGTAGGTGTCGATCCATTGAATTCCTTCAAGGAAATGATTTTTTAGCTGGCGTTCTTCCTCAAAGCTGCAACTTGTCCCCCCGGTAAAAACACCTTTGATGCCGTACTCATTTAGGGGTTTGGGCATGTGTGCGGCAACTTCAAGTAACAGTTTGGAAGTCGTGAACAAAAGCTGGGGGTTTTGTTGCTCAAGTAGATACTGAGTTTGCTCAAGAATATGTGCGATATAGCCCGTAGTAGGTTGGTTTTGCTGAATTAGATGTTTCACCCATCTGGGATCAAAATCTATAGAAAAGCAGTTGCCTTGCCACGTATCGGTGAGTGCTTTGACGAAATGTCCATAAGCATGTGGACCACTTGGGGTCATGGCAACTACATTTCCGCCCAAAAGTCCGCGTTCTTCCAGCATAATTCGAAACAGGGAGATATTATATTGCCCCGTCGTGATATCTAAAGCACGGCAAGGAGCGCCCGTTGTGCCCCCAGTTTCAACAACCCTTCGAGGTAAATGAGCAAGGCCTTTTGGCAGGAGATCAATTAGGGGCAAGGGGCGCAGAACCGATTTGTCGAACAAACCAAACTTTTTAAGATCATCTAAACATGTGATGTCGGTCAGTGGGTTAAAATCAAATGTCAGTTTTTGTTTTAACCAAAAAGATGAGCCTGTTTCCTCAGAGAAATGCCAAAGCATCATCTGTTGCACCCAATCATCAATGGGTACATCCAAGTCATCGACAACAGACTTCATCTTTGTAAACAGCTCTTTTCCCCTTTCTGGTGGTTAATCGATGGACGGCAATGAAATAGGAATAACTTCAGCAATTGGTGCAGAATATTGAAGTTCTATCGGTGCCTCCATTCCAAGAAGGTAGATGAAGGCTGCATCATGGCACAGAGAGGCAAATTGGGTTTCGCTGGCAGATGTAATTGAAGCAAATGATAGCGGTAACTCCGCACCAATGAGTGGATGGTCTTGGGTGTTAGCCAATGCAATGAGGCAAGGCGCAAACTTGCCTGCAATTTCTAGCGACCGCATAGTGTACTTGCGGTCTCCCCTTTGCATTTGTGACTGTATCCATTGATCAAGGGATGGTGGATTGAAAACCAGGCTTGGGTGAGATTGCGGGAAGGGTGAGCTCTCGCTCAGGTCAATATCATCCAGCCTTTTGGCTAAAGAGCTTGCAAGCGGTTCAATGTCGCCTTCACACAAGATGGTGCCGACATTTGTACAGAATCTGCCTCCATTTCCGGCAATTGCATGAGAGAGCCATGAGGCTGCTTGTTCGGTGTCAACATTTTTGCCTACCAATACACGTGTGCGTCCTGCGCCTTTCATTTGAATATGTGTTGGTGCGTCGGTAATTTCTTGCGGTGTGTAATTCCCAAACAACGTGGCACGATCAATCCAATTTACAGCCCGCGACAAGCTGTCGTGACTGGTTGGATAAAATCCAAGGCGTTCGGCTGGCCAGCCCGCCTCTATAAGTGCCCCTAAAAGGCGTGCTGCGGCAAAAGGTTCACTCCGGCTAGGCCTGATCCAAACTATATCTGATGATAAAAGGCCTGTAAGTACTGTAGTAAGGCAAAGAAATGTGTTTTTGGGTAAAGATACAAGATTGATACCGCCTTCATAAACAATTGATTGTGCTTCCTGTTCGTAGGCTGTGGGGAGTAATTCAAGCCATTGGTTAACCAGTTTGGCAGGCAATCCAGCCACATTATTCATGAGGTCAAAAAAGTCTTCAGGAGATTGCGGGCCTATTCCAGGGACTTCTACAATGCCGCTAGAAAAGCTTATGAGCGCATTTGTAATAATTCTTCGTTGAGCTTTTGGACTAGGAAGAGGGGGTAATTGAGAAAGAGTAGTGTGTATCCAAGACACATCTTGCTTTAAAAGTATCCAGGGTGCCATGCAGATATTTACTGGTGGATCTAGCTCCATGCCTAGAGGGTGTTTGTCATAAGAAACATAACTCGCACCACGCCGAAAGAGGGGGATGGTGCAAATCGGTTTGTCCATTTCGGGAGACATATTGATACTAGATTTTTCCATATCAAATATTCTCAGGGGCAAATTGCTACTTTTAAAGTTTCTTCTGGTGGCCCTGCATATGTTGGTGTCTCGATTTCTGGCTGCAATACAGCGCTTTTTGACAGTTTTTCAATGGCGGAAGGTAAGGATTCTAGTGGCATGCGGTGGGTTAGTAATGCGGCAGTGTTGACACGGCCTGATTCTACAAGCCTTACAGCTTGATGCATCGCATGATGTCGCGCTTCGTCTGTAGGTTCTGCTGAGCTATGAACCCGCAAGCCTTTATGTTCCCATTTCACCAAATCGAAGGTAACTTTAGTGTCGATATGATGGGTGCCAAGGAATATAACGAGCCCGGCTTGGCGTACTATATCAACGCATGCATTCACGGTCCCCGGTGTGCCTACTGCGTCAATGGCGACGTCAATTTCTCCTAATTCGGCTTGTTCATTGGGAGACACACCTTTTTGCGCGACAATTACAGTGTCTGCACCACATTTTTTTGATGTCTCCAACCGCCAAGGGTCCAGATCAGTCGTGATGATGGCGGCAGCACCTCTTAGTTTTGCAATGATAAGAGCCATCAGGCCTACAGGGCCTTGCCCGATTATTAATACGCGGTCGCCAATTTTTACGCCGCGTGTTGCATGAATTGCCAAAGGTAGAAGTTGAAGGATAGCACCTTGATCGAAAGGTACATCGTCTGGCAGGCGGCCTACGGCCACTTCGCGAGCTTTTGCATATTCAGCATAGCCAGTTGTAAGGGGGGTGCGGATAAAAACACGCTGGTCTATTTTGAAAGGACTGTCTTTTCGGCCTATTTCAGCAATAGTGCCTGATATTTCGTGCCCGAAACAACCTGTGGAACAATGATCCCTTAGGCCATGATAGTGAAAGTAGCTAAGGTCACTTCTGCCACACACAGTGCATGCTTCCACCTTTACCACTATCTCGCCGGGCGCGGCTTGGGGCAACACAGCATGGTCGTTGAATTCAAGTTTTCTTTTACCTATCAGGCTAAACTGACGCATTTGTTTCTCCTGCGGTGTTGTTATCTGGTTCTTTGATAAAGTCAGAGGGGTTAATTGCGTGGAGAGCAGAAGCGACATGATCTAACTGTTGCTGTGTGATGCCAGGGAAAATTGGTAAGCAGATGTGCCTAGATGAAAAGTCAACAGCAACAGGGAAATCATTAAGGTCAAAGCGGCCATGAAGGGCAGGCTGGGCACAACAAAGGGGATCGTAAATTTCCCCAGAAATGATTACGCCGAATTGCTCTTTTAGGTGTGCCTTAAGACGGACACGGTCAATATCAGGCCGAAGCATAAGCATATATTTATAATAATTACTTTGAACACCCTGAGGTTCCAGTATCGGGCATGCAAAAGATAGGTCTTTTGTTTGTGCATCATAGAAGCGTGCGGCATTTCGGCGGTCAGTAATGGCGTCAGGCAGTTGTGCCATGCTGGCCTTGCCAACAGCTGCATGTACTTCGCTTAAACGCCAATTACTACCAATGTGGCCGTGTACATTTGAAGTGAAGTTTAGCTTGCCGTGGTCTCGCAGTAATTTGGCCGTGTAGGCATCTTCCTTTGATTTGGTGCATATGATGCCTCCTTCACCGCAGGTTGCTACCTTTGTTGGGTAAAAGGAGAAGGAGGCCAAGCGACCAAAAGAACCTGCAGGCCGACCATTCATTTCACTTCCAAGTGCATGTGCAGCGTCTTCAATTAAGTCAACGCCGTGTTTTTCACACATCTGTGCAATTTCAGGCAAATGGGGGGATATTATTCCGCCAATATGCACCACGATTACTGCGCCTATCGACTTATTGGTTTTAAGAAGCGCTTTTAGTGCTTTGGGGTCCATACCTAGGCCATCAGCCTCGGTATCTATGAATTCAACATCGGCACCGGCCGCCATTGCGGCGGAAGCAGTGGCGAAAAATGTATTGGCAGGTATCGCAACTGTTTTATCTTTGACACCAATAATACGTAGGGCAACTTCAATTGCAGAAGTGCCAGAGTTTACAGCTACCGTCTCTCGCCCGCCAACCCAAGGGGAAACCATTTGTTCGAAGGCCTCCCCAACAGGCCCTAATGTTAGTTGGCCAGTAAAGAGGGCATTATCAATTTCATCAAGGGCTAGTCGGCGATTGTTACCATCAAGTGAAATACGAACGGGAGGTACGATGCGGGGAGGAACAGGCTCAGCCTGTGAGAATACACGGGAGAAAAATGCAGCAGCATACTTTGCATCAAAGGCATGCCCCATATTTAGGAAAGAGATTTCCAGTTTATCGCTTGCATCCTGAAGTTTATAGGCCGAGGCAATATCAGCGGCTACGGATTCAGCCTCAGAAAATGGGAAGATATGGTCGTTGCGGCCATGCTGAATTTGTAGCCAACCGGGTGCTAACGCAGATACTAAATCTGGTAAATCAGCACTCCTTAATATGTCGGGTAGGGCGTGCGCCCCTCCAGCAGATTTGTTTTTCTGAAAGATTGATTGATAGCTGCCGATACAGCTGGCCAAAACAACGGTTAAAGGGTCTGGATACGCCAGCGCTGCATGAAGGGCAATCTGGCCGCCTAAGCTTTGACCGAACAGTCCTAGTTTTCCATTGTTGTCTATTATGCTCTCTAGCCAATGCAGAGCTGCAACGGTGTCAGCAGCAAGACACGCTAGTAAGGACCGTCCCTGTAATTCCATTAAATGAGCGAGGATACTCGTTTGGTCTCTATTGTTTTTTTCTGTGCTGAACAAATCAGCAAACCCGAAATCGATAGTGAGGGTGTGAAATCCTGCAAGTGAAAGGCGTTCTGCGGCATTACGTTCAGGCCAGTCAGGTTCAACGGCACCAATAACTTGGTCGTGGTGTGCGTTTTGCCCTGGCAGGATCAATATATGGCCGCGAGGAGATTGCTCTGTTGGAGTTAATAATGTGCCTGTGAAAGCAACCTGTGTATTGCGCCTAAACTCATAGTGAGTTGCTTGCAAGCTACCAATTTGGGTTTGGCCTGTTTCTACCGCTTCAACCTCGAGTACATCGTCTATTTTACGACGAACAAGGGTTCTTAATTGCTGTGCAAGGGCACCTGCTTCTGAGGCATTTGCTTCAGGTGGTATACGAAATTTCGGCTTGGCGGCGAATGGGGCACCAAGCCGGTTTTCCCAGATAGATGGCATTTTAGACAAAGTCAGCGTGAACCGTTTCTGGAATGCCTACCCGATATGATCTGAGGGTTTCTTCTGCACCCACCTCGCCGCTTATTAAAGCTTCAAGCAACTCATTTTGAGGGCGGTAAAAGCAAGATTTACATAAATCTGTACGGCTGGGATTAGAGGCTTCCCATTCTGCGCGGGGGCCGCCATTCAGCACTTTGTCATAACCGTCACCTGATACATCACCAATACGGTATCTGCTATTGAGGTGCACCTGTGGGCAAGGATATAAATGTCCATCAGCACCTACTGCTGTTACAAACCGGCTATAGTGGCAATGTTCGAAGTTGCCCTCTACAGAATCGCATTGATCCATCGGTCCGCGGTCAAGTTTAGGGACAGAAACCTCAAAGTCCAATGTGCCGTAAGTGGTGGCTTTCATTAAGCGGTCACTGATTTCATCATAGTGGTTCTCAACTGTTTCATGGCCTTTTGCACTGTAAAATTCAGGTTCAAAGCGAACATAATGTGCGCCAGCTTCCCCAGCGAGTTTGGCAGCTAAATCAATTTCCTGATAATTGTCGTCAGTGATTACATAATTAAGGCCAATGCGGAAATCGGGTGCGAGTGCAGCATCTCTTAGCCCTTGTACTGCTCCTAGCAGTGAATTGAATGTTTCGGGCTTATGCTTTGTGATGTGTGAGAAGGTTTCTGGTGTACCCGCATTCATCCCAATACGTACCCATGTGTGGGTTTCTGACACTGCGCGAGCAATATCAGGTTTATGCAGGCGTGCGCCGTTGGTGATGAGGCCAATTTTTATGCCGTGTGCTCTAGCGTCGTCACAAATCTCGGCATAGCCGGGATGGGTTGTGCATTCGCCGCTACCACAAAAGGTAACAGCTCTGCCGCCACTAGCCGCAAAGTCGCTAATTAATTTTTTGGTTTTCTCTGTGGATATAAGGTCTTTGTATGAAAAACGGTCATAGAATTGAACTTCATACGACGAATGGAAGTTACAGAAATTACACCGCATATTGCAGGCACCTTGAATGCCTAGCCGCATATGAACAGGGTTGAAACTTTCTCCGTTTACGAATTTTTGAATTAGCTCGTCATGGGCCAATACCTTCATCGGCGAATGACATTCATCTAATGAGACTTCAGGCATTATTTCCGGGTTTTTCGGAAAGGCAATTTCATGTGGTTTGACGGTCTTATCCATTTTATTCGCTCCCCAGAAGAAAAAAGGTCAAGATTACAAGAAATTAATAATGCATAAATTGTATTATTTAGCAAGAATGTGTTCTTGGGTTGTGAAGGATTGATCGGTGAATCTATTCAATAAGCTAATTGAGAATTCATATTTTTATTTATTATTTTCAATGTACTAGTGGGAATTTTAGGTTGTTATTCGAGCAATATTTATCGATAAACTGTAAAGATTAAGACGATACATATGTTTTGAGAAAGCTTTGAGTAGATCAAGAAGTACAACTTAAAAGAGATTTGGAAAAATGAGGCTTTCATTTTTAATACAGGCTTGAGCAGAGGTCAGGCTAAAATCGAGTAAGTTGTCTTGAAATAGCCCCCAATCACAGAGTGTGTTGATGGATTCGGTGCGAGAGGGGGCATCAACGAGCTATTTAAAATGGAAATAAATTGCTGACATTATTTCAGCCAGCAATCGAGCCTTAGGTTTTATTTGTTCTGTTTAATCTGCTGCGAGTGGGTCTTTGCCGGTTCCACTAGGGTGTTTTGACACTTCCGCACCGGATTTTTCAGCAAATTTCTTTAAAACCAGATCTGGCCCAGCAAGAATTAGAAGCCCAAGCTGAGCTGAGCCTTGCCATTTTACTTCTGCGGCAAATTCACCTAGTTCTTTGATTTCAAGAAGCAAACGCTCACCAAGTTCAAGCTCAGCGTCACAGGTCACAAGTGTGCCGGCTGTTGATACATCGCGTACCTCACAGGGGAATTCCCGGTCATCCTCTGTGGTTAAAATACCTGACCACAAAACAGGTAGCCGCCCGTCCTGCCGTTTATCCTGATCGTTCATAAATCTTGCCTCGCCTCGTATGATTGGCTGTGTTTGTATAAGTTATCTGATTTTTTCCTTGAGTTAAACCCGGTTAAAGTGGCAAGTGCTTTTTGTAGATAATGGTGCTCTATATGTTTGGTAAAGCACCACGAAAGTCTGAGGCTAACATGATTGAGCCGCAGGAAACTTTGGGAGCATTAAGCGTGCGAATCATTGATGGCATACGGTCTGTTTTCTTCAATATTGCTTTCTACTTTTTTTCAATTGGCTTTCTAGGGTTAATCGTACTGCCTTTCTGTTACATTGGCAGCGAGAGAGCTGTGCGGTATTTGATTGATATATATTGTCGTGGTGCACGGGGTATTGGCCGCTGGGTAATGGGAATCCGCTATGAATATCGAGGCTTGGAGCATATCCCTGCTGATACAGGCTTTATTTTAGCGGCAGCTCACCAAAGCAATCTAGATCCAATTATGACATTTCCTGTGCGAAGTGGTGTCACTGCCCTTGCCAAGAAAGAACTTTTTTCAACACCTATTGTTGGTCAAATTCTCAGAAAAATGGGCATTATCAGAATTGATCGTCAGGCTAAGAATGCCCACAAAGCGATGCAAGGTGTTGGGCAGCAGGTAAAGGAAAATAAAAATCTTCTTATTATCTACCCTCAGGGAACGAGGGTTCCTGTTGGCGAAACAAAACGTTTGAAGGCTGGGGCTTTTCATGTCCATGCAGATACTGGCTTGCCGGTAATCCCTGTTGCGACCAATACCGGGCTATTTTGGACCAAAGGCTTTTTCCATCGTTCAGGAAAAGCAATTTATGAAATCCATCCACCGATGGCACCAGAAACAGATAAAGCTGCTTTCATGAAGAAGCTAGAAGCAGTGGTGGTGGATAGAAGCCATCAGTTGATGTCCGAGGCCGGATATGCCGCTTTGTTGCCATCACCCAAAATGGGGAATGGGGACGCGCCCTAACCCTTGGAATTCGTGATGATTTGGGCTTTAAAAATCTCTGGAATAGCTTTTATCGCGGAAAAGTGAAGAAATTCTAGTGCCGTTAGGGCTTGTAGATGGCCCAAGGCCTCCTAAACTGTTATACAGACAAAGTCTGGAGGTATCATGAACGATATGCCTGAAAGTCCATCTAGTCTGGATTATATTGCAGATAGGTTGCGGCAACAGCATGCACGTTATCCGGAGCAATCCGGTCTGTCGCTGGGGAAAGTCGGCGTTCTCTTGAAAGAGACGATGGCGGTTATGTTCCCTCATTATGCGCAGGCTGCTGCTGATGGTTTGACGCTAGAGGAACGGCTGAAGCAGCTTGAAGATACCTTTTATGCATTGGTAGATCAGCTTTGCAAAGGCAAGGATGTTGGCTGCGCGAGGTTGCTCGTTCAGAAATTTTTATCTGATTTGCCTGAAATTGCAGATTATGCCTTCAAAGATGCACAGGCCTTGGTGGAGGGGGACCCTGCCGCACATTCAATTGAAGAAGTAATATTAGCCTATCCTGGTTTCTTTGCTGTGGTTGCATACAGAATAGCACATAAGCTTTTTAGTCGTGATGTCCCCTTATTGCCGCGGCTATTTACTGAATATGCGCATCAACGGACTGGCATTGATATTCATCCGGGAGCCAAAATCGGCCACAGCTTTTTTATTGATCATGGTACAGGCGTTGTTGTTGGTGAAACTTGTGTCATTGGGAATAATGTAAAGCTGTACCAGGGTGTTACCTTGGGTGGTTTGCGTGTTGATCGGGATTTACGAAAAACAAAGCGGCATCCAACTATTGAAGATAATGTTGTGATTTATGCAGGCGCAACAATTCTTGGCGGTGAGACTGTAATTGGCAAAAACTCAGTGATTGGTGGCAATGTGTGGATTACCCGCTCAGTTCCGTCGTGGTCACGAGTTATGTTCAAGCCTGCTGATAATGATGAAATTCTATCTATTCGTTCAAAACAAGAGGCGCACTCAGGTCGTTGATCTGGGGGTTGCCGTATAAAATCATAGGGGAGAACTTATGAAAGTTGCGTCGATTTTGGAGACTATCGGCGATACGCCACATGTGCGTTTATCGAAGCTTTTTCCAGACCATGAGGTGTGGATGAAGCTTGAGCGGGCTAACCCAGGGGCATCGGTCAAAGACCGAATTGCGTTGGCGATGATAGAAACAGCAGAGGCAGATGGATCACTTAAGCCGGGCGGTGTTATTATTGAGCCAACTTCAGGCAATACGGGTATCGGCCTTGCCATGGTTGCTGCCGTTAAGGGCTATAGGCTTATCCTTGTAATGCCTGAATCGATGTCAATTGAACGCCGCCGTTTGATACTAGCTTACGGTGCTGAGTTTGTCCTGACGCCAAAAGAGCTGGGCATGAAGGGTTCAATTGCTAAAGCAACTGAACTTATGGAAGAAACGGAAAATGCTTGGATGCCACAGCAGTTTTCCAACCCAGCCAACGCAGAAGCACACAGGCAAACTACAGCCAAAGAGATTATCGCCGACTTTGATGAAGGCCTTGATTATATGGTTACGGGTGTGGGTACAGGTGGCCATATTACCGGTTGCGGTGAGACACTGAAGCAAGCGTGGCCAGATATGAAAGTGTGCGCAGTTGAGCCAGTATTATCGCCAATTTTATCAGGTGGTAAACCCGGCCCGCATCCGATTCAGGGTATTGGGCCAAATTTCGTCCCGGATGTTTTAAACACCGAAATGTTGGATGAAGTTATTCAGGTAGACGGTGAGGAAGCCAAAGCAATGGCACGGCGCGCAGCATGTGAGGAAGGAATTTTGATTGGGATTTCTTCTGGAGCAACACTGGCTGCAATTAAGCACAAAGTTGCAAAACTTCCTGCTGGGGCGCGTATTTTGGGGTTTTGCTATGATTCGGCAGAACGTTATCTCTCTGTGCCCGATTTTTTGCCAGAAGAGTAACTAGTAAAAGCTAACGTAAGATCAATGAAGGCGGGGTTATTCCTCGCCTTCTTCTATTTCGGAACCACCAGCTCCAGTTTCGAGGCGTACAATCAAGGCGACATGATCACCGCGGATTGCAAGTTCCTTATAGGAGCCTCTCGGCAAAGGAATACCCTGATCAATACAGTGGTTCAATACTGCGGCACCAACTTCCCTACTGGAAAACATAAGAGGCTCAGCGCCGTCAGGAAGTAAAATACGAACATTTACCTCGCCGTCACTGTCCAAAGAGGAAATGATATCCTCTATGTCCATGTCGGACTGCATGCCGCGGCTTTCAATAACCGAGCGCAAGGCGATAAAGAGTTCTTCATCGGAAAAAATAATGCTTCGGGATTCGAGAATCATATACGGCGTAGCCCCATCTTTTTGACCCATGTCTATCTTATGCAGAAATTGGGCACTTGAAAAGATTTTTTAGATCAATCGCTTGCAACTTCGTTGTTATTGGCTGTGCGCTGCCGCCAAGCACGGATGATTGCATTGGCAACTGTTGCTAAGGGTATTGCAAAAAATACGCCCCATAAACCCCAAAGGCCACCGAAAACGAGAATCGCGATAATGATTGCATTTGGGTGTAGCTTAACAACTTCCGAAAAAAGGAGCGGAGCCAGCAAATTGCCGTCTAGTGCCTGAATAATTAAATAGGCGATGATAGCGCCAAATGTCTCGCCCCCCATTCCCCACTGGAAATAAGCAACGAGAGCAACGGGAAATGTCACTACGGCAGCCCCGAAGTATGGGATGACTACGCTAAACCCTGTGGCAACTGCCAATAATGTTGCGTAACGTAGCCCAAGTGATTGGTAAACAATGAAGGCAACAATTCCAACGATCAGTATTTCATAGACCTTACCGCGGGCATAATCACCGGCCCGGTCTGTAATTTCGTTCCAGACTTGTTCCAATAGAGGTTTATCATGTGGCAAGAAGCCACCAATCCATTCAAGGATTTGGTCTTTATCTTTAAGAAAGAAAAAGACCATTACCGGAATAAGCACCGCATATACGGCGAAGCTTACAACACCCGTTACCCCTGTGACTGAATATTGGAGAATGCTTGGGCCAAGATTAGCAATTTCGTCACCTAACTTGCTAAACCAGCCTGCTACTTGCTGTTCTGATATTAAATCAGGGAATTGAGCCTGAAGTGACAATAGTGCCTTTTGTACACTGGCGGCCATGGCGGGGCCGTCTTTTACAAACTGGCTGATCTGCTCAACAAGCGGCGGGAGGACCGCAATAATTGCTATGAGGGAAACCATTACAAAGCCAAGATAGACCGACACCATCGCAACCATTGGCCGTGTACCACGCCGTTTTAGCCACTCAACTGGGCCATCAAGAAGGAAGGCTACAACAACTGCACCGATGGCTGGTGCCAGCATATCGGCAAAAAAGGCGGTTAGTAACAGGGTGACCAACAGAACCAATACCAAGATTACAACTTGGGTATCGGCAAAGGTTTTTTTGAACCATTCGCTGACTAAGTTCATTGGTATAGTCTCCTGGTATGGGCCGGGTGTTTTACGGCGTTCATTGTATCTGGCTGGTTTAATATTGTTTTTCAAGGGTAACTGTGGTGTTGGTGTGGCTAAAGCTAGGCGATTAACCGCTAGATGTGCCCCCATCAACAACAACATTGGCACCGTTCATATAAGCAGCTTCATCGCTTGCCAAATAAAGTACGGTTTTGGCAACATCGGCAGGATCAGCTGGGCCACCTTTGGGCATACCCCCTGCAAATTTGCTCATGTCACCGCCAATATCGGCAAGTGCTCGGTCGAACATTGGTGTCAGCATTGGTCCCGGTGATACAGCGTTGATGCGAATGCCATCCTCGACATAGTCTAGGGCTGCACTTTTAGTGAGGCCAACCACCGCATGTTTGCTTGTGCCGTAGGCGGCCATCCATTCGGCCCCTGATTTCGATAAAATGGAAGCGGTATTGATGATGGCACCCCCGCCAGATTTTAGCATAACAGGAATTTCATGACGCATTGCATACCAGATGCCCATGACATTGGTTTGCATAACATCAGCAACCATTGTTGGATCTTGGTCTGTAAAGCGCGCGGCCTTATGGCTGATACCCGCATTGTTAACGGCAATATCAATTTTCCCCTCCGTTTCAGCAGCGGTACTTATGAAAGCAACCACACCACTTTCAATACGTACATCGGCATGGTGATAGGTTGCAGTCCCTGAAAGGTTTCTACAAGCTGCTTCCACACGGTGGCCTTCACTGTCGATAAGTCCGCAAAAATGTACAGTAGCGCCTTCTGCGGCGAATGCTTTTACAATCGCTTCGCCAAACCCAGATGTACCACCGGTAATCACAACAGATTTATCAGAAAATCGCATACCATATCCTTCTTAACGGCACTGCTAACCTGTGCAGGCATTAAGGGCAAGTAAAACTATCACTGATACTTGCCTGATTTTTATGGGTGTGAGTGGCTATGTTTGTGCGTGGTAAAGCGGGGCAATAATACTGCAAAGAATGAACGGGCCCCAGAATGAACAATAACTCCGCACATAAGTATCAACCATATAGCTAATGTAATGTTTCCGTCTCTGGGGGCGGGCATCAGGGATGGTATCAATTCCATAAGGATAGAAACACCAAGCCAAATGGCGAGGGTCCACGGCATAATAAGCTGAACTGCTTTATAGGCAGAGGTGAGGCCATCTTTTTTGAGGCGCCCATAAGCAGCAGCTCCAATGATAGCAAGTAAGGCTAAAGGGGCTATTAAACGGCCAACGGCAGCGATAGCGTCTACATCATGATGTTCACCGTGAATGGAAGCTGGGATCTCGGAAATTGGTGCATGTTGTAAATAATGGGCACCAATTAAAGAGATAACAAATAGGATACCAAAGGCTGTGCCCACACGGTGTGCTAGAATGTTGTTTGGTGCGGGTGCGGTATCATGGTCTTCCAATGGATGCATAACAACATGAAAGAGCGAACCTGCGGCAAAAGCCTGCCAGTATCCACTTAACGGCACATTGTACCATTCACCTGCAAAATAGACCATTAAATAGCCAACAACTGTCATAACGCCCAAGGCCCCCAGAACAGCAATGCCTCCTAGTGTTGTTAAGACGGGGCGTAGTAACCACCAAACAGCGATTGCAACGCCGATACGGTGTAAAATAATGCCCGCGGCAAGAAATGATCCACCCTCTGAAGTGTTGGCAAATGCCAATAAAGCGCCGTCGCTGGCAGCGTGAACCACTAAGGCAAGAGCGGCAATAAGCATCAAAACACGGTGGGTCATTTCTTCAGATTTGTGAAATAACAACTCGGCAATCCAAGGCAGAGTGAAGCCAAGAATGGCAATGATCAAGGCCAGAAATCCACCGTGGCTTAACGCCTCGGGTAATAGTGTAATAGTAATAAGCCCGATTACGGTTAAAAGCACAAAGCCGTCCAGCCCAGCCTTAATGGCAGGCAAGTGTGCTACTAAGCGCGCCAGCAAAGGGGCGGCGATCAGGACAAGAACAGAAAGTATTAACGCGTAATCCAACTATCTAACTTTGTTTTGCAGCTTATAAATGCTGTGAGTTATAACATTTATGTACAGTTATAATATCACACTTAAGAAAGCTAGTGCAATTCTTCAACATTTAGCTATGAAAATTAGACAAAGCGTGGCTTTAAAGGGGAAGCTGTATCGGTGGCTGGCCATATACTTGTATTGGCTAAAGCATTGAGGTGCCATCAATGAAGCACCCCAACCTATGTGATTTAATGTTTATGGCTTTACAGGTTCTGGTTTTTCGCCGCGTAAAATAGCAGCGATACCTTTTGCAACATAATATGGCTCTATGGCACGGGTGTGGGTTGCTACAAAAATGGCTGAGCCTTGTTCAGGAAAACGCCAGAATTCTGCTCTTCCAAAAGGCCCGCCACCGTTGTGCCATATCATTTTCTGGCCATGGTAATTTGGAACTATTGACCAGCCATATCCATAAAAATAGTCGCCGCTATCATCTTCCGGCACATACTGGCTGTATAATGTTTTTTTAGCTTGTTCAGATAGCACTGCGTTTCCAGCTAAGGCTTGGTGCCATTTCAGCATGTCTGATGCCGTACTAAGAATGCCTCCATTCCCAAAGAGATGCCATGCCTTGCCGTCAGTGCGGCGCAAAACATCAAGTTGAGAGCTGAGGCCTTCATCTGGTTTTAATCTTTTTGCGACCGTATGGCGCTGCCAATCAGGCCGGAAATAGCCTGTGGTTAACAGCCCGGCAGGTTCCCAAAATGCTTTGTATAAATAGTCTTCGTAGGTTGTTCCGGTTACCTGCTCAATCACGGCGGTAACAATAGTGAAGCCAATGTTTGAATAACGATATCCAGCCCCTGGCTTTTGCAATAGTGGTGCCTCAAACGCTTTTGTTAAATAAGTAGTTTTGCTAATTGCCTCATCATCATAACCCAAATGGCTTTGGAAGCCCGCTGTATGCGTTAGTAATTGATGCAAAGTGATGTTTTTTTTGTCATCAGGCACGTTAATAAAATAAGTGCTCAGTGTATCGTTGGGGCTGACTTTTCCTTCTTCAACCAGCTTTACAAAGGCTGCAGCGGTAAATTGTTTTGTAACGGAAGCGATATCTATAACGGTGTTTTCGTTGTAAATTGCTTGTCCTTCAATGGCATCACCTAGCCCGCGGTGATAGATGCTGCCATTCTGGTCAATGAGGCTCACAATCCCAACAAAGCCTTTCTGGGCTGCATCATTGAGAAAGTGATCCAGTTCTGCCTGTACAGGAAGATTGTTGGCGATAACGGCGTTGGCGGGTAGCAAAAGTAAGCAACACCCAATAAAGACTTGTCGTATCATTTGATTGATTTTGTTCATTCTAACCTCGTTGTTCCTTAGTTGACCTAACGGCGATAAAAGCCGTATCTCTTTTGAGGTGTCAGCAATTGAAGGCTTTTGTCCTGACGAAAAGGTTGAGAAACATTGAGAAGTGTTGAGAGAGTTGAAAAATCTGTTTTAGAGGTGCGGGAAATCCAGATCGGGGACTGTGTTCTGGATGTTGTACAAAATCAGCTAAAGATGCCATCAGGAATGAAGCTGTTAGAACCGCGCTTGACTCGTTTGCTGGTCGTTTTGGCGGAAGCAAAAGGCGGCGCTGTTTCACGTGATATCTTATTAGACGCAGTTTCCTCCATGCCTTTTTCGGGAGATGAGGCGCTCACTCAGGCTATCTCAAAACTAAGGCAGGTGTTAGGGGATGCCGCTAAGGAACCGCGTTATATTAAAACAATCCCTCGACAGGGATATGCATTGATTGCCCAGGTGCAGTTTCTGGATCAAAAGCCTGACACTGATGATATGCCACAGGCGGAAATGGCCATTTCTCAAACCAATCCTGTGAAATTTGATCGAATGTTGCTGTTGGTGATGGCAGTGATAATATTAGTGCTAGTTGCTGTTCTGGCCCGGTATTTTTGGTGGGAATATGGTTTGGAGCGCGAGATAGAGTTTATTAGTCAGGAAGAGATGCCTCAAACACCTAAACCTTAAAGGAATGCGCCAGCCAGCGTATGCGGCTCAGCACCTGTGCCAAGCTTGAAGCGGGCAATACCAGCGAGGTCTTGTGTATTTAAGCCCCCGAGATCAAGAAAACAGATGCCCTTTTCTTTAAGCGCGAGCATACCCTCCCATAGAACTTGGTTTTGCGCATTAATGTTACGTGCTTCATCACCTGCCCATCCAATATGATAAGTGGCACTATTTCCGTGCAGAAGAAACAAAGCACCGGCAATTTTTTTGCGGCCTTTGATTGCTGTTACAGATAAAACTCCACAGCCAGATTTTGGAGTGGAGGCGGCAATAAAAGCAGGGACTAACCCCAGCGGTGTTGCTTGATAGCGGCGTGTGCTGCGCTGGCTTTCTTCTTTAGCCAGAAGCCAGTTATACTGATGTGGTTTACGGCCACCCATACTAATAGAAATGCCTGACTTTTCTGCTTTTACCAATTGGTTGCGCCATTTTCCCTTTAGATTTGAACGCAGAGTTTCAGCGTTGGGACGCAGATCAAGCCAAGCTGTTGAAAAGCCTGTCATCACGCGTTTCATCCCAGCCTTATTAAAGGCGTTTAATGTTAAGGGAGCCTCGCTGTCCTCAGGCATGGAAATTAAAAAATTCCAACGCCATGGGGTGTAGCTGTTCTTAAGTGCTAGGTAACAGGCAAGCTTGGTGGTTTTGGGTATATTGTGTGCATGCCAAAGTGGCCCCCTGAAAATTGTGGTGAGGCGGATAACGCCAAAGAACTTGCGGTGGATCAGGAGGGCGGAACCAACTGAAACGCCTTCATCGGTATAAAAGGACACTTGGCTTGCGGTTGCACCAAATGCCTGTATCGCTAAGCCATACACTGGGTGCTGTTGCAAAGGGATAGGTGATTCTTGATCAGCATGCTGCCAATTTGCAGGATTAACGACACTGCTTTTTATTGTGATTTTACAGTCTGCCGTTTGCAAAAGAATCTCCTCTTGCTAGGATTATCACATGAAAGAAACCGATAATAAAAAGCCTAATAAGCCAGAGACTATAATGGGATGGCGCATTGCACCACCCCGATTGACTGTGGGTGCCTATATTAGCGCCCTCAAATATATTGCCCTACCGTTTTTAGGGAGCCTCGCGCTTTTAGATGTCGCGCTCTATTTTATTTTCGATACTTTTCTAGATAGCTGTTACGGCCTGCTGTGCTTGCTTTAGCTATCCACTGATATCAGTTCTACTGTAAAGATTAATGTAGCAAATGGTGGGATGCTGCGAGAACCACGCTCACCGTATCCAAGAGTGTATGGGATGAAGAATTCATACTTGCCGCCCTCTTTCATAAGCTGCAGGCCTTCGGTCCAGCCTGAGATTACACCGTTAAGAGGGAAGCTTGCAGGAGCACCGCGGCCATAGCTACTGTCAAATTCTTCACCGTTAATCAGTGTTCCAGCATAGTGAACTGTAACCTTTGATGTTTCAGTCGGGGACTTGCCTTCACCCTCGGTAATTACACGATACTGCAAGCCCGATTCAGTGGTTGTGATGCCATCTTTATCAGCATTTTCTTCAAGAAAAGCAGATTGCTCCCCTTTCATCTTTTCGATGAATCTTGCCATCTTGGCTTCTTGATGAGCCTTAGCTTCTTCTTCGGTTTTAATGCCGAGCAGCTCAACATCAAAGAGGAGTGTAGCGTTTGGTGGAATAACACCTCCTGCCCCTTGGCTGCCATAGCCAATTTCTGCAGGAATCACCAGTTGCCATTTATCGCCAACTTTCATTGAGGTCAAAGCCTCTGTCCAGCCTTTGATCAACCGACCAGCAGGAAAGACTTCGGTTTCGCCGCGGTCATAGCTGCTATCAAAAACAGTGCCGTCAATGAGGCTGCCAGCATAATGAACTTCTACGAAGTCATCCGCGGTGGGCGTAGCGCCTGTGCCAGCCGTGATCACTTTATACTGAAGGCCGCTTTCAGTAACCTGAACACCCTCTTTATTTTTATTCTCGTCCAAATAGGCGAGGTTAGCTGCTCGTGCAGCATTTACTGCCGCTGCCGCAGGTGCAGTAGTTGGGTTGGTTGCGTCTGTTGTTTCAGCAGCAGGAGTTTCTGCCGCAGGTGCTGCAGCATCTTCAGATTTCTTGTCATCACTGCTATCGTTACTGCAAGCAGCAAGGGTAAAGGCGAGAGCCAAAGCTGTTAGTTTTACTGAGTTTTTCACGGAAAATTCCTTTAGCTATCGACAGAAATTAGCTCTACTTTGAAGATTAAGGTTGCGAATGGAGGAATGCTGCCGCCTGAGCCGCGTTCGCCGTAACCAATGCTGTAAGGAATATACAGCTCATAGGTTGAACCTTCTTGCATGAGCTGAAGGCCTTCGGTCCAGCCGGGGATCACTTGGTTCAGCCCGAACTGAATTGTTTCGCCGCGCTTATAGCTACTGTCGAAAATGTCGCCAGTGATCAATTTACCTTCATAGTGCACAGTTACCTTAGAAGTCGCTTCTGGTGTTTTACCTTCACCGGCTGTCAATATCTTATACTGGAGGCCTGATTCTGTAACTTTTACATCTTCTTTGGTGGCGTTATCATCAAGGAAGGAGAATTGTGCATTCTTGAAGTTTTCCATCGCTGCATCTTGTTCTGCATGCATCTCCGCTTCAGATTTTGTATCTAGCAGCTCGATGTCAAACACCAGAGTTGCTCCGCCAGGAATTACACCACCAGCGCCAGCTTCGCCGTATGCAATGTCAGAAGGGATAACCAGTTCCCATTTATCACCTACGCTCATTAGAAGTAGTGCTTCAGTCCAGCCAGGGATTAACCGGCCCGCAGGGAACTGTGCTGGCTCACCGCGCTTGTAGCTGCTGTCAAATTCTGTACCGTCAACAAGGCGGCCAGCATAATGAACCGTAACAATATCTTCGGCGGTTGGTTTGGCACCATTACCTGATTCTATCACTTTATACTGAAGGCCACTTTCAGTAACCTGAACACCTTCTTTTCTTTTGTTTTCTTCTAAATAGGCGAGATCTGGGTTTGCTGCTAGGTCGCTCATGGTGCGCGTTTCTTTCTATTAACTTGTTGCGTTGGCACTTGGTGGGCCAGTATCACTGTTGGGCGGGACACTAGCCCTTGTTTTAGGGTGCATCAAAGAAAAAAGCGCCAAAGCGTGCGATATTGAAGGAGAAATTGCTGGTGAATGTAGTTGATAGCGACATTAGGGCAGAAATATTGGCTCAAATCACCACAAAAACATCCACTGCACCGCGAGATGTAGCGCAGAAGCTGGCGAAAGAGGGTGAGGATTGGCGCAAGCTTTTGCCCCGAATTCGCGAGCAAGCAAAAGAATTGCACGGTGAGGGCAAGTTGAATTTCATTCGAAAAAAGAAAGTTGTACCCCCGGAAGGGCTGAAAGGTGTGTTTCGTTTAGCAGTCTCCAACCCAGACCGCTGAATTAAGGAAATTAATGACAGATAAGTTACAAATACTGGATGTGGCCGTACTTGATGTATTGAAAGTTGATGTTGGTGCCGAGTCTTTGCCTGTGCTTGTTAATAGTTTGATTTCTGAAATCAGGTCTGGTGAGGCACGGTTGGTTGAATATTTGAACATAGATGATGCAGCGCTTTTAGAAAATCAGGCCCATGCCTTAAAAAGTGCAACGCTGAGTTTTGGTGCGGTTAAGCTGGGGGATATATGCCTTAGGCTTGAGGATTGCGCCAAAGGAATCCTCAATAAAAGAGAAGCCGAAGGATTGATGGACGAATTCAAAAAAGCAGCGTCTCAAACAATTACTGCCTTTGAGGGTTTTCTAGAGAACTAAAAACGGGTGAGTTGGCCAATCTCGGCGCGTACCTCTGCAAGGCCCCAGCCTTTTTCACTGCTAGTGGCAAGGACAACAGGATGGCAAGCGATGAATTTTTTTGCATCAGCTTCTGCCTTTTTAAGAGCTTTATCGCGCTCAGCAACTTTAAGCTTGTCGAGTTTAGTGAGAACAATTTGGTAATTTACTGCCGCTTCATCGAGCATTTTCATGATCTCGCGGTCGTTTTCTTTCAGGCCGTGCCGGCTATCTATTAGCAGCATGATACGTCGTAAATTTGGGCGCCCCCGCAGATAGTCTTTCACAAGCCTCGTCCAGGCATGTACTTTTTTGCGTTCTATTTTGGCATAACCATAGCCCGGAAGGTCAACCAAGTAAGAGGGTTGGTCCATCTCCTCGCCGAAGGTAAAGAAGTTTAACTCTTGCGTGCGGCCAGGAGTGTTCGATGTGCGTGCCAAGGTTTTGCGGCCAGTCAGCGCATTCACGAGGCTTGATTTCCCTACATTGGAACGACCTGCAAAAGCAAATTCAGGCCGATCTGCATTTGGGAGAGTATCAAGCGATACCGCACCCATTAAAAAGTCAACCGGGCCAGCAAATATAAGCCGGCCACGGTTCAAATCTTCTTCATTGTAGGGAGATTCGCTCACAGAATAGGAACCTTTATTTACCTAGTGCGGCCATGCGCGCATCTTCTCGGCGCATAATTACCCACTGCTGCGCAATAGACAGGATATTGTTCCATGTCCAATATAGCACCAAGCCAGCACTAAACTGAGCCATAATGAAGGTGAACAAGATTGGCAGCATGTTCATAACTTTTTGCTGCATGGGGTCCATTGAGGTTTGTGGGTTCAATTTTTGCTGTAGCCACATAGAAACACCCATTAACAGTGGCAACACACCGATGGCGATCATGCTTGGTGGGTCCCATGGAATAAGACCAAACAAGTTAAGGGGGGTGAGTGGGTCAGCAGCAGATAGATCTTGAATCCAGCCAAAGAATGGCTGGTGGCGCATCTCAATGGTTACATATAGAGTTTTATAAAGCGCAAAGAAGATAAACATTTGCGGGATCATCGGCAAACAGCCTGCCATTGGATTGATCTTCTCTGTTTTATAGAGAGCCATCATTTCCTGCTGCATTTTTTGCTTGTCGTCTTTGTAGCGCTCTTGCAACGCTTTGATCTTTGGCTGTGCCCGTTTCATATGCGCCATTGATACATATGATTTGTTTGCCAATGGAAAGAGACCAAGTTTCAGGATCACTGTCATCAGCAAAATAGCAACACCGTAATTGCCCGTTACTTCAAACAACCAGTGCAGGCCTGTGAAAATAGGGCGGGTGAAGAACCACAGGTAACCCCAATCAATAGCTTTTTCGAAGTTTTGAATTTCATAGCGGGTTTCATAAGTATCAATGACATTAACAATTTTTGCACCAGCATATAGACGGTTTGTTGTTTCCGCTGTCTCGCCAGGTGCGATTGTTTGCCATGTCTGTGCATAGTCAGCGCCGTACACATCATTGCCGTTTTTACCAGCATACGTAAGCCTTGCACGTTGCAGTATGTCAGTGTTGTTGGGCACTAACGTCGCCATCCAGAATTTATCGGTCAGGCCCATCCAGCCGCCCTTTAGGTCGCCTTCTTGTGGTGTTCCCGTGAAATTGCCGTCTTCTTTCAAGTCGTCGTAGCCAGTTTCTTCCAGTAAACCGCCAAACACACCAATAGGGCCTTCGTGTAAGATTAGCAGGCCGTCGGTTTTCGGGGTGCCTGTGCGGCGAATTTCTGCTGAAGGTGCCAGTGTTAAGGGTTGGTCAGAAACATTGATTACCGTCTGTGTAACGCCAATCATAAAATGATCGTCGACTTCAACTTTCATCAAAAATTTGATGCCAGCATTATTAACCCAAGAAAGTGTAACAGGTTGCTCAGGCGTTAGTAGGTCGCTGTCAGCGGTCCAGGCGGTGCTATCGTTGGGGATTGTATCCTCAGCGCCGCGTGGTGCGTGCCAATTAAATTGTGCATAATAAGCATCGGCTGATCCATATTTTTTGAAAAGCCGGACGTTATCTGCGTTTTCGTCTTTTTCTGTTTTGTGATTGACGAGTGTAAGATCATCAAAACGGGCACCGCGCAGTGAAAGGGAACCGGAAAGCTCTGGCGTTTCAATGCGAATAAAACCTGCATCTTGCATTGCTATTGGTTGCGTAGTTTCGCCGGGTGTTACGGCTTGGGGCAGTGTGTTACTTGCCGCGCTTGATACAGGTGCCAGGTCAGCCTGTGATAGCGCTTCTTCTTCCTGTTGTAAAAGACGCTGCCGTTCGTATTCGGCTTGGCGAGGCCCTGCGTACAAAAAATTATAGCCCAGTAGAATCGCTAGTGAAATAACAGCGAACAGGACAAAGTTTTTATTATCACCCATCAGACGGTACACCCTGAATGTCTTGGTTAGCCTGTGCTAACCTTTATTTGTTTTATCTTCGTAGCAATCGGAAGCACTGTGTTCTTTAGTGGCTATATCTGAGCCTTGATTAGATGCTTCTGTTTCCACGCCGAGGCTTTTTGGCACAGGATCATATCCAAATCCACCAAAAGGATGGCAACGGCCAATTCGTTTTACTGTTAACCAGCCACCTTTAAGACCACCATGTGTTTCAATTGCCTCTAGTGCATAGGCGCTGCAGGTCGGTTGATACCGACACCTAGGCCCTAAAAGCGGCGATATAAAATAGCGGTAAAATTTTACAATTCCTGAGAAAAACATTGCCAGAAGCGATGATCTCTTATTCGATATTTCAGGAGAATTGGTCATTACTTACCTTGAAGCCCGCGTTTTAGCAGCGTTTTTACTGTTACCTGACTTTAGATCAGCACCGGCTTTCAATTTTGCAAGGGCCCAAGTCATATCGGCGCATAATTTTTCAAAGGGATAGTTTGTTGCCGCTTGTCTGCCAATAAGGACATACGCCCATCCTGAAGATGCGTGTTCAGGGAAAATAATGCGAGCAGCTTCTTTTAAGCGTCGCTTAGCTTTGCTGCGAATAACCGCTTTGCCAACTTTTTTTGAAACCGTGAAGCCTATTTTAGGCGGCGAATCGGATTCGCCGGGCTGTGCTTGTAATATAAAAGAGGGTGTAACCCATTTACGACGCGTTGCAGCAACGGCCAGATATTCAGGCCGTTTTGTAACACGTACCATTGTGATTTTACTATTGGGAGTCACTCTATCTGTCCCGAAACTCGAAAAGCCGACCGGATAACTCACGGTCGGCTTTTCAAATGTGGTATCGCAGCACCTTCAATAGGCACCAGCAACATTACGTTGCTAGAAGCTTTACGCTGAAAGGCGTTTACGGCCCCGAGCGCGGCGTGCAGCCAAAATCTTGCGGCCACCTACAGTTGCTTTACGTGCACGGAAACCGTGACGGCGTTTGCGTACCAGCACACTTGGTTGAAAGGTCCGTTTCACTTGTTTTACTCCAGCTATGCGCTCAGCCTGTTATTTAACATCGTTGGCTGGGCGATCAAATTTCGAGCGCGTGTATACCCATGCCAGCCATCAGAGTCAACTGCTCAAGAGTAGATTCACACTGCATAAGAGATGTTTGTACCATAATTTATGAATTTAGACTTCTTTTGTGGTGTGAAGCCCCCATATTTCTGACGTAAAGCCACGTCAGCTTGTGTGTATGTGTTGCAAAGTGACTGAAGTAAAACAACTTTGTTTGTTAACATTTCAGTTTTGTTTACTTGCATTTCGATGAAGGATGGGATTCAACAGCTTTATGCCAGAGTATTATAAACCAGTGACTTCCAGCTTGCGATCTCGCTTGTTGCTTCTCACCTTCACATTTGTGATGGCGGTTGCTGTATTTGTTTATCTGCCATCCATCGCCACTTTCCGTCAGGATTTTCTCGAAACGCGTATGGAAAATGCTGAGATTGCAGCATTAGCGCTGGAAGCCGCGCCTAACAATTCTGTTAGCCCGGAGTTAGAACAGCGTCTTCTTAATACAGCAGGCGTAATTTCTGTTGTGGTACGCCGCGAAGATAAGAGTTATTTGCTTGGCTTTACTGCTATGCCTGAGGAGGTAGATGCCAATTATGATATGCGTCAGCCATCGCTCGGCACCTTAATTGCCGATGCTTTTGAAACTCTTGATGCACGTGGAACTCGGGCGATTCGGGTGGTAGGTAATGCCATAACGCCAGGTACGCGCTTGTTTGAGGTGACGATGGATGAAGGTGAATTATATCAAGCGCTTTCTGCTTATTCGAACAATATCCTTGTCTTATCATTGGTGATTTCTCTATTTATTGGCATACTTGTATATCTTTCCCTCCATTGGTTGTTGGTACGCCCAATGAGGCGAGTGAAGGATAGTATTGTTGCCTTTCGCCGTCGTCCTGAGGCTGCAACCCGAATGCATGCAACAACAATGCGCCCTGATGAAATTGGCCTTGTAGAGCGCGAGTTATGTCGGATGCAGGACGAATTGCGGCAAAACCTGCACCAAAAAACACGCTTGGCATCTTTGGGCGAGGCTGTTGCCAAGATAAACCATGATCTTCGCAATATCCTTGCAACTGCTCAGTTGGCGACGGATGCTTTGCAGAGGGTGGATCATCCTCATGTTCAAAAGGTTTCACGCCGTTTAATGACAGCAGTTAGCCGCGCAGTTGCTTTGTGTGAAGGAACTATGCGACACGGCAAAGCTGATGACCCTATTCCTGAAAAAGAGCAAATAGGATTGGCGTATCTTGCGCGTGATGTAGGCATGGCACTGGGGTATCTGGATAACGACAATTTTGAATTTTCGGTGAATGTGCCAGAAGATTTTAAAGTGTATGTGGACCCGGAACAAATTCACCGCGTTTTCCTCAACCTGTGTCGTAATGCTGGTGAAGTACAGGGTGATCATGGATCTATAATCATTACCGCCGAAAAAGACCCTGACGGCACAAGTCATATTAGGGTTGCTGATAAAGGCCCGGGTATTCCAGAGAAGGTGCGCCCCAGTTTGTTTAAGGCGTTTTCTTCAGCCAGCGTTGGCGGAATCGGACTAGGCCTTGCCACAGCACGTGATATTGTTTTGGCTCATGGTGGCCAGATAGGTTTGGAGAGTTCAAGCGAAGACGGCACCGTATTTATAATATGTTTGCCGGGCGAGGACTTCTAAATGGTAAAAATCAAAGCAAAGCCGGGTGCAAGTGATAGTTTTACCGATGTGATAGGTTTGCAAGTAGGCCAGGCCCACGATGCTGAAGCACGCTCTGGTGTTACAGTAATTGTACCAAATGAGCCGATTGTTATGGGGGTTGATGTACGAGGAGGGGGGCCTGGTACGCGTGATACGGATGCGTTGGACCCGACTTGCTTAGTTGAAAAAGTGCATGGTTTGGTACTTTCGGGTGGTTCCGTTTTTGGTTTGGCCGCTGCGGATGGCGTTAGCGCGGTTTTGTCAGAAAGAGGGATTGGCTTGCCTTTTGGCCCAAGGGCAATTCCCGTCGTACCTTCTGCTATTCTGTTTGATTTAATGAATGGCGGCAATAAAGATTGGGGGGCTGAACCACCTTACCGACGTCTGGGCGTGGAAGCACTGCATGCTCTTGGTCGCGGGGTGGTTCACGGTAAAGTGGGTGCTGGGTACGGCGCTGTGGCAGGTGCGGCCGCAGGGGGCATTGCAAGCGCGAGCCTGATAACTGAAGATGGTGTAACGGTATCCGCTATTGTTGCTGTGAACAGTTTTGGTATTGCCAATGGTTCTGTTGAGCACGGTGTTGTTGATATGCCTAAAATAGGTTTTGTTGGCACGAATACAACGATTGGAGCGGTTGCTACCAATTTGGCTTTAGATAAACCGGCTTGTACACGTCTGGCGATGATGGCGCAGGATGGCTATGCACGGCGTATAAGGCCAATTCATACCCCTTTTGACGGTGACACGGTGTTTGCAATGGCAACAGGCGAAAAGCCTGTTGAAGGGGAGTTAGCCCCCCTTATGGCACTGGTTGGTACATTGGCTGCTGATTGTGTGGCCCGGGCCATTGAAAAAGCGACTATGGTTTAAGCACTGCAAGTGCTTTTCGTTCTACGACTAAAAAAGTGTCCTGAGTGTTTTTGAGAGCAGACGCGCTAACCCAAACCGGAGCATCTTTTAGTTTTTCAGAATTTAAAATACCATCAAGGCGGCTTGCTGTATGACTGAGACGTGTGAGGCTAAGTTGAGCTTCGTTCCATAAATCAGTTTGGTCATCGCCAGATGCGTTTTTGAGTTTTGCTTTTATTGCAAGATAAGACTCTCTAGCAGTACTTAATTGGGCGCGTGTACTTTCCATAAGTTTATAGGCTGAAGAACGTGTCAGTGGTGATTCGTCTTGTACGCGTGTGGGCTGGACGGGATTAGCACGTTCAATAACACGATCTCGCGCACTGGCATCTGGGTAGGGCTCGGCTAGATTCGGCCAATCTCCTGAAAGGCTTGCGCAGCCAGAAATTAATAAGGAAAGTGCGGAAAATAAAATGAATTTAAGTATGTTTGACACTCTGAAAAGCCAGTCTTTATAAGCGGTTGATAGCAACAGGCTACTGATAAAATGTGGCATTCACAAGAAAAAGCGATTTCGCGCTTGCATTCATAAAACATTCTTATTAGGTTCCGCCGCACACCGCCGATGAATAGCCTTTGGCGGTTACAATTTGATAGATGCGCACCGGTAGCTCAGCTGGATAGAGCACCAGACTACGAATCTGGGGGCCGGGGGTTCGAATCCTCCCCGGTGCGCCATCAAATAAACCGCCGTACGGCGGTTTTTTTATGAGATAAGTAAACTTCCTAGATTATTGGGCCTGACAAAAAACCGCCTTCAGAGATATCTGAGGCGGCTTTTTGTGGATATAAAATAGAGTTCAACAATAAACTCTGCTTGTTGCTTCTCTATGCAGTATGCAGCTTTAAATAACCTTCAAAAATAACGTCCACTCACCTTGGATAAAAGACTACCAAAGGCAGAGGTCAAATGATGGAGGGCATTAATCGAGGCCAGCGATCTCTTCCATCATTTTTCTGGTGTTGCGGTCTCGCACCACAAAAATCGCATGGGCTGCAAGTATGAGCCACATAACAACACCGGCACCCAGAAAGATAGAGAAAACCCAGGCTAAAATCCAAAAGGCAAGGCTTAGAATGGCTTGAAATGGCTTACCACTCATGAGAAGCGCTAACGGTGGGATAATGATAGCAATCAAATATAACATAAGTGGCCCCTTTCGTATGCTGAACAAGCGTCAGCTAGCCTTGGCAATCAGGCTTCAGGTAAATCTTCTTCAAGCACACAAATGCTTAGAGAATAGGATATTTCCCCCTCATCCTCATCGCGGTATGCCACGCCGATAAACTCGTCGCCAATCATCATTTCAACTGAATCAGGAGCCTTAGGACGTTGCATCAACTTGATCATATTATTATTAAATTTCTGCTGCAGGTATGATTGCAGGCGCGCAATTTCTGAAACTTTCACGCTATGGCTCCTTAGTCCCTTTAATGGCCTCGTAAGTGAGGCTCGTTTTAAGTCGTGATAATAGTGATGTATCTAAATCACCCATTGGTATGCAAGCAAAACAATTGGAGAATTGCTGATGACCTACCATTTATTCTGTTCCAAAATGCGGTTAAAGTAAATTTGGTTTATTTTTACAGCCAAAAAGTGTGATAGGTTGAAGCATGCAAGTTGATGACGAAGGCGAAGTTTCTTATTCTGATGACGATGAGCTAGTTGCTCAATTTGTCGAATGGACCAGTGAAGCCGTTACGGAACTCCGTCAAATTATAGATGGTTTTGTCACGCCAACTGCGCGCGGTGCCGATAACATGCTGCGCCTTTACGACCTTACTCATAATATAAAAGGCATGGGATCGAGTTTTAACTTTGATCTTATGACGGCGGTTGGAACATCTTTGTGTGCCTATATGAAGGGGCAGATAGATACTGATCATGTCAGTTTTCGAGTATTGGAAGCTCATGTTCGTACCTTTGAAGTTATACTTCAACACAGAATCACCGGGAGTGGCGGCGCTCAAGGCGAGGCTTTAAAGGCACGGTTACAGACAATAGTACAGGAAGAATCCTAACGGCTACCGTTCGCTGTTTGTTCTTTTTCTTGATTCTGGCTAATATATAAAATCATAATTGCTGCAGTAGAGATGCTGAGCCATAGAGGCTTTGGTGTGAAGTATTGTTTGCCGGAGAGAAAATGACATCTACGGAACATATTACCAAAGGCGCAGAGCGTTTGCTCATCGAGCTAGGTTTTGCACCCCTTCGAGAAGTAGTGCTCACAAATGGTCGGCGGGTTGATTTGGTGGGGCTTAACAAAAAAGCGGAATTGATAATTATTGAGGTGAAATCTGGCTTGTCAGATTTTCGAAGTGATAACAAATGGCAACAGTATCTGGAGTATTGCCATACTTTCTTTTTTGCTGTTGATCCAGATTTCCCATTAGCGGTGTTAAATGAAGACACAAGCCTGCCGGCAACAACAGGCATTATTGTAGCAGATGCCTATGGCGGCGAAGTGTTGAGGCCTGCGAAAACACGCAAAGTGAACGGCACAAGGGCAAGGGCACTGATACATAAAATGGCCAGAGTGGCTGCCTTAAGGCTTGCTGAACAAACGCAAGCCTAACTATTTGTACATAGCTCCAGAGTGTTAGCTGTCTTCTGTAGGTTTATCCATATAATGCATCCAGCGCTCACGGCCACCACGGTTTTCCAAGACGCTTTGAAGAGCAGCAACAGTGCGTCTCTCATATTTTTTACCTGCATCGCCTTGTAAAATATCTGCTGCTTTATCAAAGCCAAGCCCATCACGGTGCGCACGCGCCGACACCATGCCCACAAAAGCGTTTGCAATGGCCAATATACGCGCACCAGCTTCTATGGACTCACCTGCGAGGCCATTCGGGTTCCCTGAGCCGTCCCAGTTCTCATACATTTGACCCAAAATAGCTGCAACGGGGCCTTTAAAGTCCAGACCAGCAACTAGTTCAGCACCTTTGTACATACTTCCGCGAACAAGTTTAAATTCGTCATCTGTTAAAGGCGTTTGCTTCGTTAGAATGTCGATAGGTACAAATATTTTACCTAGATTTACCAATTGTCCTGCAATGGTGATGCTTTCAATGTCGTCTTCTGTCCACCCCAGTTCGCTCGCAAGAGTTGCGGCAACATCCGCCACCCGACCACTGTGATGCTTACTCCAAGGGTCACGGGCATCAATAATTTCTGTCAATGTGCCAATTAACTGTCGGAATAATGTTTCAGAGCGTTCTTGCGCAGCAACAAGGTCAGAAATATCCTGCATAACAAGCAAGGCTGTTGCAGAGTTATTCCCACCTGCATTTAAGGGTAATATTTCTAGTTGATAAGTGGATTCGCCACCTTCAGGGCCAAATTTGATACGGTTAAGGCTTGATGCGCCGTTGGCTGCTTTAAGTACATTAGTCCGCATCATTTCTGCCAGATCGCCAGAGAAGGCGGTATCTAGTCGACGGTTCATAAGTTCAGCACAGCCGATCCCTGTGATGCTGGCTAACTTTTGATTTGTAAACCGGACTGTCATATCAGCGTCAAGAGCAGCAATTGCATTGCGCTGGCCATCACAAACAGATTGAACAAACCTATAAAGGGATTCTTTTTGCTGGGATAGTGCAGCTTGCTCTTTGTATGAGATTTCAAGTTTTCTGGATGCACCGTGTCGCCAAGCCAATATCAGAGCTGCAAGCACAAAAAGGGCAGCTAGTGATAAAGTAAGTATCAGGCTGTTTCGCCGCTCAGAAATCGCAGCTAAAGCTTCGCTTGCTGCAATCGTTCTGACTAATATCCAGTTTACAGGGGCAGTGAGTTCCTTGCCTGCAACCAATACTTTGGTACCAGCATAATTCTTCTGTGTGCCAAATCCATTGGGATTGTTTACAGCAAAATCAGCAGCAGGGTCACGGCGAGGAACACCAGCCCTTCCTCCTTCTGCAAGGGGGGTTATTGGTGTAACAACGCCTTCTGTGCCAGGAACAACAATATATGTCTCTGCTGTTGCACTGTGATCACCTGGCTGGATCAATGCTTCGAGAAAATCACCATCCAGTGGTCGGGCACCAATCACCCATGTTTCTGCCGATTCGATACCATCAAAGTTGCCTTCAGCAGTTATTCGGGCGCCAAAAAGTATAAGGGGTGTTTTGTCACCAAGTGTAGGCCCAAGTGCGATAAAGCTATTGGAAGAGGAAAGCGCCCATTCTTCTGCTCGTAGTGTGGGCATACCTGGCGACATTACCATAATATTGCCATCACCCTTAACAACCGCTAGGCCTGCTCGTTGTGGTCGTTTTACATTGGCGGCGACGGTATCAATTGCCCGCTGCTCATGAAAGCCAGAACGCTCTGCCTCGGCTGAAAGTAAATTAAAGATGTACCCCCGTTGGGCTTCAATGGAGGTCGGGTCATCACCAATGGCGGCTTGAGAAGCGTATAATTGAATGGAGGCATCAGCGGAAAGTTGTTCAACGGCCAAAAGGTGACGGTTGAGCCATGTAGAGACATCTGCAGCCCTACTGTCAGCTATCAAGTTTAATCTTGATTGCCAGTTTTGCATGTCCTGATCTGCTTGCGAGGTTGCGAATCGCATGATCATCCATAAGCCAATCACCACAATAACGATGATGCCAACGCCAAATTTAAGGAAGGCAGAGCTGCTTCCCTCGTCCTTTAGATCAGTGTTATGATGATCGTGCATTAGGGTTTCCTTTGATTGCCAGCATCATGGTATGGCCAAGTTCAGATGCGTTTTTGTGATCGAAGAAAGCTTGGATCAAACGCAATTGCAGATTATGTTGGTACAGAATTCGTTTTCGCTCAAATAAAATTTCATTGAGGAAATATGTTGCGGAATAAAGGCTTGTTGCTTTTACTAGGAATGTTTGTGTTGTCCCAGCCTGCGGCTATTGCCTTTGCTGCGGTTGTGCCATCGGTTGAAGTGCAGGATATTCCGCAGATTTCAACCAAGCCAAAGAAGATTCAACTTTTTGGCAGCAGTGAATTACGGTCACGAGGTTCGAAGTCATTTAACAAATGGACAACAATGTGGCGTAGGCACAATTTACCCCGTTCTTCTGATGAACAAGTTACAAAAAAGATTGTTGAACCTCCGCAAGGTTGCCGAGGGAAAGATAGAATTACGTGTGGTCGCAACAAATGGAATAAATTTGTTGAGGAACAGCAGGGCATGCCACTCGGTGAATTGTTGGGTGCTGTTAACCATTATATGAATCGTTCAACATATATTGTTGACCCAGTGAACTGGGGTATTCCTGATTATTGGGCAACGCCGGATGAGTTTTTTCTAAAAGATGGTGACTGTGAAGACTATGCGATCAGTAAATATGTGACCCTAAAAAGGTTAGGGGTGGATCCAAGCATAATGCGGCTTGTTATATTGCAGGATGAAAACTTAAGAGTTGCTCATGCGGTACTTGCCGTCAGGTATGAAGACAAATATATGATTTTGGATAATCAGGTGAATGCAGTACTTCCTGATACGAAAATTCTACATTACCGCCCTGTATATTCGATCAATGAATCTGGGTGGTGGCTGCATCATAAAAGGCGATTTTCCATCAGGTGAATTGGAATCGTTATTGCATTCTTAGTTGTGAGTTTAATATTTTGCCGG
>Ga0316207_10000852_pt1 | contig 42491 bp, 31 predicted proteins | sample 6weekpyrite_MG_FD_204943 | JGI IMG/M metagenome (GOLD analysis project Ga0316207, IMG submission 204943) | Microbial mat bacterial communities from mineral coupon in-situ incubated in ocean water Damariscotta River, Maine, United States -... | ecosystem: Environmental > Aquatic > Marine >... | reverse complement strand
GAGTTTCCAAATTTTGAACTGGAAAAATTAACAGTCCACTGGCTTGTTGCAGTGTCAAACCCCATGTAAAAACCATTGTCTACACCCGGTGTATAGACAGGCAAACCTGCAACATTTGGATCATCTGGTGACAAGCTGAAATTTATTGAGTCAGGATTAAAACCTGTACTACCAATAAAAATATCCGTAGGCTTGACCTTAAACAAAGGGTATAGATCAACACTTAATTGACCGGTTGTATTAAATGAAAAACCCTTCTGGTTTTTGCTGGCGGTTAAACTTGACTCTATGATGTTATCGCCTACCCGCTCAATAGCATTAACCACTTCGCCACGCACAACATACAGCTCTGTTTGTGAGTCACCTGTCAAATCTGATAAAATTATATCTTGGGCACGCTTAAATTGATCTAGCCCAAGATTCACAGTCTCATCTGTAAGCACTAAGCTTGTGTTGGAATACACCCGCATAGCTGAAGTACTGGCTCCTATTAAAATTTCTTTTCTACCATCGCCTGTCAAATCGGAAATCATGGAAAAAGAGGTGGGTTCCTGCAAATTCAATTCAGTGCTCTGTACACTAACAAAACCATTTGACTGCTGTTCAAACAGTGTCGCTGGTGGATTTACCCCAGTACTTCTCATAGCATTAATAGCTAAAAGATCTAATAAACCATCATTATTCCAGTCGAACCACATAGGGGTACGTGCATTGGCAAGAGGCTGATCTATACCCATATAGACTGCTTGCTCCACTCGTTCAAATACACCATTGCCTGTATTAACATACAATTGATTAGCTTGCTCACGTATACCACCATCGGCTAGTTGCACAAGATCTTGATCGCCATCATTATCAAAATCAGCCCAGGCTGCACCGTGTGCATCATAGCCGGGCAACAGATCCCAAATACCATCAGGTAAGAGCACAGCAGATGCTATATCTGTAAAGCTACCATCTTGATTATTAATATAAAGCGAAGGTGGATTACCATGATTACTCGTCCACAAGTCTGGCCAGCCATCACCATTAAAATCCCCCCAAGCTCCCCCCCAGCTTTGCCCAATATAAGAAATCCCCGATTCACTTGTCACATCCTGAAAAGATATGGCCCACCCTGTAGATGGCAATATTAGCAGTAGACTGATAATATTTTTCTTCAAACAGTAAAATGTTTTATTCATTATAAATCCCTCTATATCATTTAATAAAAACATACATACTACAAGTATAGTAAGCACGTTTATTTGCGTTTATTCTAATTCATTTATAGTACCAATTTTTCACCAGATTCAAATTCAAATTTTATTCCGTCCTCTGAAATTTCCAAATGAGCTTTAATGTTTAAAATCATATTAACCAGGCGCTTCTATAAAATTTTTGGTGGCTTTTATTATGAGCTCCTCGTCTAGGTTGATCAGGATGTCACTACTACGTCTTTCATCACCCAGCCTTGAAAATAGCTAAGTTGCTAATTTTCTAAAATTTTAATAATGGATATCAGGCCAGCCATCTTTAGATTTTTAATACATGACAAAAACAGAGGTTTCTTCATCATAATCCAGGCATTATCTAAAGATATATTAGAAGACATGATAACGAATTACAGTAAATATAAATACTGGTGCAGATACGAATGTTCTTTTCCACATTCTTTTAGGCTCTTTAATCAGTCGATAAATCCACTCAGCACCAATCTTACATACCCATTCAGGACTCCGTATATATGTACCGGCAAAGAAATCGAATACTGCACCAATAGCTCCAATTATAGACACATTTAGCTTCTTTCTATTTTCATAAATCCATTTTTCCTGCTTGGGCGCAGTCATACCAACCCACAATACATCTGGTTGAGCACGATTTATCTCATCTATCATTTTTTGATTTTCTTCTTCACTCCATTCGCCATACGGAGGAGATAACATTCCACAAACTTCAAGATCAGGATATTCTGATTCCATTTTGTTACTTATAAGGTCTAAAACTTTCTGACTTGAACCAAAGTAAAATATTCGTCCTTTTCTACCAAGTTCAGAAACTGCCTGTTTCGATAATTCATTATGTAATCCTGTAAAATAATCATAACCAGCTATTCTTGGACCTACCGATAAGCCAAGTAACTTACCCGCTAATATAATACCGACACCATCTGACACTAAATAATCAGCACTTTTTAATGAGGTATCAAAATTTTTGTCACTAAGTGAAACAACAAAAGAATGTGGATTACCACATGCAAAAAATATATTGTGAGTCCGTTTTTTAATCACTTTAAACGAATCTATAAGTATTGTTTGCAATGGTTCAGTATTCATATCAAAACCAAGGAGCAATTTAGTTTTTTTAATCATAAAGCAATTTACTCAGCAGGTTTAACAACACAGTGCTTAGGTCCTCTTTCAGAATACTTAAAACAGCCAGAATCAATTTTACGCTCATGTATTTCTATTTCATCTTCAGTAAAGCGCAAGCCTACTACTTTGGCGGGCGTACCAGCAACTATTTCATAAGGGTTAACACTTTTTACGACTACCGAACCTGCGGCGATAATTGCACCGCGCCCAATATTTATTCCAGTCATAATTATACTACCGTAACCTATCCAGACATCTTTTCCAACGTTAGCCTCTTCGGTTCGATGAGGATTATCCGGTTTGTAATTATTTATCCAGGTAGTGAAACGAACTGGAATACCCAGCTCCTTATAATCATGATCATGTCTTCCAACAAAAGCAACATTATTGGCAATTAAACAATAATCACCAATCGTTACATTAGCTTCAATATGTGTTCCTTTACCTATATAGACGCAGCGCCCAATTTTAATATGGTTGGGCGCCCACAACCGTACATCTTCACCTAAATGTAAGCCATCCCCATATTTAAGAAAAGCAGACTTTCCTGATGTTTTTACTCTGTTTCGTATGACTCTTATTAATATTCTTATCTTTGAAATTATGTAGGATATCAATTTCATATATTTTACTCGCCAAAGCGATAATTAAAGAGTTCTATTTCTTTACGATAGCGATCTTCAATTAACTTTTTTAAAACATTATCATATGCATCAATATAAGACACTTTACCAGAATCAAGCGTCATTGGCAGGCTAGTATCTTCCACGCCTAAGCGCTCACAAATAACTCTAAAGTCACTTTCAAGACGCTCGAACTTACCTACAAAATCAACAATTACATTACCTCTTCCATCCACTATCCAATCGATTTGCGGCCTTAAGGCCCATTGCTTAGAGTGATAAATCAAAAAATCTGAAAATGTAATGTCTTTACTGATACCTAATTCCTGCTGATGCAATGGATCTCTCACCACATTTCTATACCAGGAATAAGCCCTATCCCATGGATTTCTAACAAAACAAAATTTAAAATAGGAATCAAATTGCCCTCTGGATACAAAATCCACACCCTGGCGCATACCTTGATAACGTTGATTAATATATACAAGTATATTTCTCAGGCTAATATTGTCAGCTGCGAGGGGGGATATCCCACCCATAATATTTCCAACAGTTCGGTGATCTTGCTTTAATCGCACATCCATAGCATTATGTGCGCCAAAACGTTTTTCAACACTGGTTCCTGCTGTTTTTGGAATATGTATATAAATAAACTTATGTTCATGTGAAATCATAAAATATGCCTAAAAAGAATTGTCGCTGACTAATTGTTCATACTTCTTATAAACTTTTTTAAACACCAGCTCAGGCGTAAATGGTCTGGCAGATTCAATACAAGGAGCACCGCTATATAAAGCGATCTTTTCACAGACGATATTCAAATAATTTGCAAAATCAACTGGAGAGCGTGTTTCACAGATTTCACCATTAAAGCCAGGCTTAACAAGCTTACGCACTTCACCTACATCGGTTGTCACTACTGGCAGTCCACAACTCATTGCTTCAGTTAAAGCTATTGGCATCCCTTCGTAAGCAGATGTTAACGTAAAAATATCAGAAACCTGTAAAATTGCTGCCACTTCTGCAGCAGATTTAAAACCTAAAAACACAAATTTTTCACCAAGACCGGATTCATCCACTATGCTTTTAAGCTTAGGCATTAGAACACCATCACCAATTAAAACCAGTTTAATATTGTTACGTTGTAATAAAAGTTCTTTGAAAGATGAAATAAGCAAAATGGGATCTTTTGACGAATCAAGCCTACCAACAAAGCTGATAACAATTTCATTTTTAGCCACACCATATGGGCCTAATAACTTCTCACGATTAATCATTTTAACTTCAGGTTCAACAGGATAAAATAAATCAGCATCGACATTAGTCGCCACAAACTCTATTGAATCTTTTTTTGATGGATATTTTCTTCTATATAACTCAGCACCTTCCTCTCTGACTATGAACAAGCTGTTAGTCTTATTTACAATTTTTTTCTCCAGCCAGAAATAGAAGCCTGGCATCCATTTCCATCTGATATCTGAAGATTTATTACGCACTATATCCATAGTATTATGCAGGAATAAATTCCATGGCTTGTCAGAGGATCTTGCAGAGATAAAATGCTCTATTCGATGGCTTTCAATAATATCAAAACCAGTTAGATCGGGGAGCCTAAATTCAGCATTAAAAATGTGTGTGAAAGTGGCCGGTATTCTGGTTCTTTTTTTTGTATTCCTAAACATACATAAAGGAAAATAATTATAAACTTTATTTCCCAGCTGACACTTAGTCCATTTTCCAACGGGCCTATTTACAGGATCAGTTGTTGCTCCCAAAATATTGTATTCGATATGTTCTGGCGCAGCCTTTATTAAACCTCGTATAAAGCTCTCAATCCCCCCAATAACATCACCAACTGGATCAGTTGGATACAGGACTGCAATTTTAATTTTTTTACTCATACAAAAGTGTATTTATATTCCAAATAAACTGATTAATTATTTATCGAAAAACTGAACCCAGTACCATGGTGTATCAACACTACCCAGGGGAAATGAAACAGCGTGTTTATTACCTACAATCAGTTGGTTATCGACTTTAATGCTATTATAAGTTCCATCTAAATTTACGGCACTTACTACAACACGTTTATTATTAGAAGTTTCTAATTTAAATTTACCCATTACTCGTTTCATCATTATTGGCGAAACACCGGTATTAATAATACTTTTAAGTTCGCGCCATTTTCTATATTTTGCAACCTTACCCGTTACAATTCCCGTATTCTTAAAAGAACTGACCGCCGTAACCAGAATACTAGATGACTTTCCAAGTTCGACGTCATCTAGTGATATAGCTGTTACCGCACCATGATCAGCCAAAGACACCGTTATATTATCTAAATTAGCATCTACATTATTTAAATTTCCAGCAAGTAACTGAAATTTTTTTGTATTGACACTAAAATAAGATTCATCCGATTTGGCAAAATACCAGGAAATTTGCCCTGTATCTGAGAGCCACTGGCCATCAGAAAAATTTATTCTGGATAAAGAATTATCTTGCGGCCCCACTAGACGCATTCTTACTTTTTTTATAAAGCCATAATTTATGGGCAAACCATTTTTTCTTTTTGATTTATTTAACTGGTCATTAATCGTTATCACACTTAATCGCGAAGAATTTTCAGCAATAACCACAGGCATAGTTGATGACGGCTCACTTATATATGACTTTCTAAATGCAAGGGATAATGTTGGCGACAAACTCATCAATACAGGGTTACCACTTGCGACAAGACTATTATCTGAATCCACAACATCATACTTATTTTTCATAGAAAAATAAGTATGAATAACCATAGCATCATAACCCTGAAACAGTGAATACGCAGTTAGCAGTAATGGCCCTTCATAAACGTAATCACTCCATGCTGAATGATTCCATTCTGTTATCATTAGAGGTTTATCTTCAACGGCACTGGCAAAGAATTTATAAAAATTCCTATCAAAATCATAAACAATATCTGCGCTATCATTCAGCCTGGCAGGACTTGATATAGAAGATGTGTTTCGAGTTAATTCTATCATTCTACCATTTTTCATGCGTCTAATCATGGGATCGAAATAACCATGCATATCAATAAAATCACCAACATCCTGATTTACTTTCAGGTTAGCATAGCCATACCAGTCATTAGTTCCCGCAAAAAGACCTTTAAACCCCAGATCATTTAATATCTGACGAATCCGAAGCGCATATGATCGATCTATGTCTGATAAAAATAAAACAATATCATTTGACTTATGTTTATTTATTTTCCTGATTCGTTTAGCTGATACCAACTTGATATTCTTCTCCTCAAGGGATTCAGATGAATTTAAATCACCATTCCAGGCTTGCTTAAGTATTGCTGTCGTTGCATATTTAGAATTAAGATATTCATTAAACCTAAGCTGCAAATCAGAAAAATTCTCAGTTGTTAGAAATTTATTATAGTGATTAAAATAAGCATTAAATATAGAATCTTCTCCAATAGCGGTTGCATATATATTAGCAGGATCTCTAGCATAAGTTAATTTAGTGTATATATTTTTGTGACCATAAAACACCTTGTGCCAGGCAAGTACTTTTTTTACTATGCGCTCATCATACAATTGTACAAACTTGTACTTTTTATGCTTCACATGATGGCCGTTACTGGCAACACCCTCTATATCCCTTGCTTTTAAACTGCTATTATTAATACTTAGTGAGTAATAGATACCCGCCTTCTTTAACTCAGCTATAAAATAATCCAGTCGATTCATGATATCACTATCAAGTTTTCCAGTTTTTAACCATCTCGGGTAAAGCTTATAACGGGGAAAATCCAGCCCATTTATACGAACCAGATTAAATCCATATTTAGAAAGCTTATCAACAATTTTTTTTGTATCCACTTTACTTTCTGGAGGAAATTTTTTCGACACTGTAATCGCTACACCCCAAAATTTTGCAGCTGAGCCATCCTCAAACAGCAATTTATCAGCAGATGTTTTTAACACACCATGGGAACCTGCTGGTTTATCACCAACTGAATGCATTGTACTTATGATATTCTTATAATTATCATCCCATGGAATAGTAAACTCATAATACTCCCGCGTATTAGCTGAAGCATTAACAGATGCTAGCAATAGCACGGAAAGCATAGGCATGATTATGCTATGAATTCTATAGCAGCTGCTATACCAACTCTTAATTTTGATTTTATCGTTGATAATTAAATCTCTCCATTGCACGATTACAAAACAAGCTAATTAATTTCTCAGTCACCAGATAAATATGTTTTTCCCACGAAGTCACCGATGAGATTTATAAGCCCCTGTCTGTACCCCGCTTTTCATTAAATGACGAATTACTATAAATCTCTGGATCAGCCATATTCGAATCATATTCGATTTGTAAAAAAAGTCACTAAGATCATTCATACAAGCCTGTGGCTTATTCAAAAAACTCTCATATTTAAACAAATAATAATTTTTATTACTGGATAATTTTTTATGGACATGGGCAGTCCACAGCGATTGTATCAAAATATGTGTAATATATTTGAATCTGATCCAGCCATTATTAATATATGAATAAGATGAACTGGTATGATCATTTGACTGTGAAACATAAATCGAACGGGGGGCACGTGTTACGTGGATAATTTTAGCATCCGGAAACCATTCCAGTAATCGTTCAGCCTGGGAATAATGGACTGGAAATTTTACACCGGGTGTAGTATTTGATTTCACAATAGCATGCAATTCTATAATCGATTTGAAAACTCCTTTTATATTGTCTCCGTTTTGCTTTATAAGCTTTTCAAGCTGGGTTCTATCCAGTTCATGTACGCTGGTCCAGAAATTTCCATATAGTTTCTTAGAATAGATAAGATCAAACATAGCGTTAATATTGTATGTATGATCACGCTGATCCATATGACCACTTGCATTTGTCATAAAATCTTTATATAGCCATCTAGGACATATCATAAACATCTCTGGAACAAAATCTATTGTAGAATATTTTCGAATAATATTCTTTAATGATTTTGATACCATCCTTGAACCACCTATTATAAATACTGGCCTCATGCATTTTCCGATAATTACTAATTAATATAAATTCATTCAGATACTGTTGTTCTCGATCTGAACCTCACAACATTTTCTAATATTTTTTCAGTATCTGATACCATCTTCAACTTGCTAAACATACTATCAACCCTGTTTCTTGAATTCTCCCCCATTAATTTAAGTTTTTCTTTATCTAACAAATATTTCATGAGCGTAATTTTTAATGACTCCACATCACCAACAGGTACGAGATCACCCGTTTCACCGACATCTATAGCTTCAGCCAGGCCACCAATATCAGATGATATAAAAGGCACCTTCATTGACATAGATTCGAGCATAGCGATAGAAAATGTTTCGACTGCAACTGACGCAAGAACAGAAATATCTGCCACTGAAAGAACAGGCCTTACATCATTTACATTTCCCAGAAGATGGACTCTATTAGATAAATCAAGTTGCTTTATTGTTGATTCTATTTCACCGCGAAGTAAGCCATCGCCAGCTAATACCAGATGCACATTAGATGGTAGCTGGGAAAATGCCTGTAATAAAATATCGTGGGCTTTTTCTCGCCTGAATCCAGCTATACAGACTATGACGGGATTGTTATCAGCAATATTCAATTCTTTTTTAAGCAATAACCCCTCATTAACAAATTTTTCAGGATTAAAGTATTCTGTATCTACACCATTATATACAACTTCAGATTTATTACTAAGTTCAGTATATTTACTTAACCAGTAGTTTTTTTGTGTCTGGCAAACAAAAATTAATTTTTTACATGATCGAAACAGCTGTCGATATACTAGCTGATCGATAATTTCATTCTTTTTATTGACATTAACAGTGGTATGTATTGCCACTACTAGCTCAGGCTTCTGTTTTGATAGTCGACATGCAAGCCAGGCAAACAATAGTGATATCTGCATTGTACAATGTATAACTTCAATTTTATTAATATCAATAAGTTTGGAAATTTTCCTAACAAAGCTGAAATCGAATTTTCCTTTTCTAATTACATGGTGAAATTTAACAGAGCCCATATCAACTCTCTCTAACTGATCCAACTCCTTTTCAAAAACGAGTAAATATTTTTCAAAATAACGACCATCAATACCATTAATTAAATCAATTGCTTGAGTTTCAGCACCCCCTCGTAAAAGCGCAGGTAGCATAAATAAACATCTGGTTTTTTTATTATTACTCATTTCTAAGCACAACAACCATTAATAAGCTCTTCATATCTTCGTGCCACAGCCACTGGCGAATAATTCTCTAATACATATTTTTTACTCTGTACTGCAATGGTTTCACGTTTTATATTTTCCTCAAGTAGCGTCCTTAAGCTGACAGCCATATCATCAAGTCCCACCGGAACTGTACCCATATTCTGCTTTACTATCAAATCATCAGGATCAAAAAATGACACCACAGGAACACCTCTGATCCATGACTGTAAAAAAGAGTTTGGGAATCCCTCCCAATCAGAGGTATTTACAAATATTTTTGATCGCGCAAAAAAAACATTTACATCCTGGTAGGGTATCGCCCCCATTACATCTAGATTATCTATATCAATTGACTGTTGTTTTACATCTTTGAACAACGCTTCATTGCCAGGAACCGGACCACCTATCATTGTTATATTATACTCAGGTAGAAGCCTGGCCAGTTCAAGAACAAGCTCAGGTCGCTTAAAGTCCCGGTAATTATTGACCCATAAAATATCTATATTTTTTTCTGAAACATTATTTTGGTCGGGTAATTGAACTGCCATATTTACAGGAATACTAGCTAACTGATAATGTTGCTTCAGTAAGGCAACCTGCTTAATACCCTGGGCCGATATAAGCGTAGTCCTGCGCAGACCATACTCATATATTTTTCGGTCCCGCCACAACCTGATAATCTGTTCACCGGGAATACAATCACTATCGTGAGCCAATCTGAAAATAAATTTCTTACCATAGCTTTTACAAAAACCGGCCACTACCCCTGTAAGAGCGCCGGCACATGATTGGTAGTATATATCTGCATTGGCCTTCTTCATTGCACTAATAACCGATGTCATCCTGGGATATATAAATCGTAGACCTGGTATGCCAGCTGAATTACGGTACGTTTTCAGAACACGTACTCCGTCAATAAGCTCATTATCAGATTGGCCATAATCAAGACAAATCATAGTAACTTCATAACCAATTTCTTTGAACGCCTTTGCAAGCAAGGTAAGCTGAACCGACTCTCCACCAAAATATTCATTACCTTTTGCTGGATTCAATACAGGGTAACTATCAAGACCTACAAAACATATACTTTTTGACATAATTTAAATCTTCTTTAACATTTAAAAAATAATAGCTCGGTTAGTCAATTATTTACGTAGCTCAGGGAATCTAGATATTTGTTTCTCTTTCTTCTCTATTACATCTGAAACATTATTTTCATTTATTTTACTTCGTCCTAAATCAGTAAATGCTAGTAATATGGCCCATAATGTAAACAAATAGTGCTGCATATCATTTACTCTTAATCTTAGAAATTCTATTTTTAATTGATCAATGAGAAAAACAGTTAGCAACAACATCCCTAATGTTGGTACTCCTTTCAAATAGTAATCATCAATGTTTCGTTTACTGCCCTTCCAAAAATTAATATATAAGGAGATAAAAAACACCATGTAGGCAAAAAAACCTAGAAATCCAAGCGTATATAACAGGAACAAATACAAGTTATGCGGATATCCCGGCATTGGTTTGTAACCTTCTATTCGGCGAGTTTCTTCATCAATTAATCTTAGTTGTGGCCCATGACCTGCTATCATAGCATCGGATATTCGATCCAGAGCCAGGTTAAAGGCATATTCACGGGTCTCAGGTACACCACTTTCAGTTAATTCGGTCTCACCTAGTCGTTTAAACAGCACATTAAAATCGGTATAATTTATTATTAAAACAGCGATTAAAGTAAATAATATGCTGCCTACACTAATAACTCTTATTAACACGAGGGTTCCTAGCTGTTTTCGATAGAACCATAAAAACAATAAGATCCCCCCCATGAGAACAAGAAAACTTCCTCGACTACCTGTAGCAACTAATAACCCAAAATTTGCTAACATCAAACACAGCACAAAAAATTTTATTTTTCTAACCTTATCATTCATAAACATGTAACCAAGCAGTAAAATCTGTAATGCAAAATATTCTGCATTAATACCTGGTGCACCAAATGTGCCCACTAACCTCTGCTTCTCAGTAAGGTTTGAAGCAAATGACAGCTCATCTATACCCAGCAAAGCAAATTTTTCAGGCCCTATAACAAGTTGCATTAGACCATATATGACTACCAATATATTCATCCATACAAGTAATTTAAATGCAAACTTAAGATCAGCATTACTTCTGAAAAAATTATAAACCATGTAAAAAAGAACAAAATTACTTGCGATCGAAATTATATATAATAAATGATCTACCCAGGTTGGCCGTAACGCTAAGAATGTAGAAATAAAATATGTTGTTAATATGGCAAGAACAACTGGAAGCAGTGGCAAATATTTAATACTTCCTTTGAGAATTAAAGAGACACCTACAAGATAAGTCAGCACCATATTCAAGCTTCCATAGCGTGATGTAATCAATTGAAAAGGAATTATTATGATTAAAAAAGCTAAAATTTTCTTTTCTGGCAGAACATATACCATCACAAATAATAAAACCCCAATCAATAGGCTCAGACCTAATTGAATTGCATGCCCACTACTTAAATCCATCATCGAGGTATTCCTTCATTTATTGAATCTGGTGTAATTCTGCTCGGCATACATTCGAAAGCACTGTATATATTCACCTTAAAGAGCTCAAGTATTTTGTCTATAGATTCTTTCTCTATATCAGTAAAGCGCCCCATCCATCTAGATAATTTTTCCTCTGTTGTAGCTAATTTTCTAAAATCCTCAGATGCTTGCTGTGATGGTTTGTTAATATTCAATTCATCATAATTTAAAGACAGACCTAAATAATCAGTAATTCGGTTCCATTCAGTCTCACCATTCGCAACGAGGTCTTCATAGCAACTGACACAAATATTATATTTATTAGCAACATCTAGAACGGGGACATTTTCAAGACACCAGTTAAGTGTATGTATTTCTAAATCAGACATGGACTTCAAATCTATGTTCTTAATATAATGATCTAAGATATCATCACAAAATATTTTATCATTAAGGTATTGATTAAGCACAAAATGTGGATTCCAATCCGATGTTCCATGTTTTAAGCCCGCACTTCGTGCAGCTGCATCTAACCTGAGTTTAGATTCTATAACCGCGCCAGGGTGCCTCACAATAAAGAGCGTCCTAACATTGTATTGACCGCATAACCATCCAAGTAATAAATTGGCTCTGATAAATTTAACTGCCACACCCACATGATTGTTACGATTAAGCCTACGATAGTTATTCCAGAGCATCTTGTATCTTTGAAATAATTCAATAAAAGCGCGCGGTGAGATAAAAACATCTGGAGTTGGTTTCAACCGATCTGATATAACTCGGTAATTTGTCCAGATTGTTCTTATTTTTCCTGTAATTACAGCATCCATAAATTTTTTGATATCTACTTGAACCGAATCAGGCCGTATATATTTTCCTGCACATTTTCTTGCCACCTCACCTACACCGGGATGAAGTGGTTCAAAAATTGTTTTGTAATTACTTGCAGTTGCAAGTACATCTAAAATCCAAGTAGTACCACTACGCCCTGAACCAGCAATTATAAATGTATTATCAAAACTAGTCATTCAGATCATAATCTCCAAAAATATAATTTTCATGAATTGAAAATCTTTCATGCATTAACCCTCATAGAATGATTTGTCAGAACAAGTCTATAAACAATATATACTACGCCTATATTTACTAAGACACTAATAGCAACAAAACCATATAGTGTTTGATCTGAACTTAAATTCATGAGATAAGCCAAAAAAAACACCCCCATTCGCATAAAAGATAATAATATTTGTATATTTAACCAGAGTTTCTGCTTCCTATAGATAACAAATAAAGCAGATGATGGGGTCACTAGCCAAATAGAAAAAAACCATGGTGCCAGTATTTCTGAAAAGTGCCCCGCATATAGCCAACGATCACCCAGTATAAAGCCAACAATTTCTTCACCATTAGTCCATAAAATACCAAACGGGATGACTCCAATGAAAAAAAGTGCCAGTGTTATTTTAATAAATATTTTCTCAAGCGAAATATTTTTATTATTATATTCTGATGCTTTTTGTATATAAACACGTCTAACAGATGCAGCGACTGAATCCGTTGGCATACTGACCAGTCTATCTGCCATTGCATAAAAACCCGCAATAGCAGGTGAAAACATATAACTCATCATTAAAACGGGAAGACTTTTAGATAACGAACGAAGAAATCGAGATGGTGTACTATATAAAGGAAAATCACGATATTCATAAATGAGTTTACTTATTTCAATTTTTTCATTCTTTATTATTAATTCTTTATTAGACAAAATACTTTTCATGATTAACGCTATTTTTGAAAAAGTGCCAATTAGATAACCAAAAATCAATACTGTAACTGAGGAACCATAATACAGACCAAGGCCAATGCGTGTTACAGGCATTACAGCAGCCTGAATTACATCTGAACCCGCTATTGAAGAATATGCTTTTTTTCGTGTTAACCAGTTTTCGAGAATATTTATAATTCCAAATAGCAATATCACAACGGGTATTAACCAGGAGAAAACACCAATTTCCTCAAGAAGAGGAACATTCACACCCCACAGATAAACCACTGCTAGAAACATAAAAACAAACACGGCAAAGACAATTAGCACGAGTGCAGAAAACTTAACTAACTTACTCGCCTCTGATTCACTCTTCGTTAATACTATTGCCATATCAAAACAAGCAGTGGACAAAGGCCCAAGGGTTGCGATAATAGCCAAGAACACAGCTGCAACACCAAAATGCTCGGGTTCAAATATTCTTGCAACAACTGGCACTAAACATAGTGAAATCAATGCTGCAAGCATTTTTCCTGAAAACAAAGTTGCAACATTATTAAAAAATGTTGAATGCTTAAATATGAACAAAACAAAATCTCATCAGCAGTAACCTTCTCCAATATTTTAGATATTTGATATTTATCATTACTCGACTAACTTAATGTTAAAAACTTAACATGACCTCATATAGGGATAATGCTATACAAAGCATTAATAGACTTATCTGGCATTTCAAGTTCATCTAGCTTGACCTTATTCTTAAGGTCATACACAGCTATTCTAGTTTGATTAACCTTGTTAGTTTTAACCATATTAACAACCCATTTTAGATTTTCTTTAACCTTCGTATCACGTATCCGACTAAAACCAACATAGGCAATATTATCTTCTACAAATAGACCACGACACCATCCTAATGGTATATCTGAATTATCTATCTCATTTAGATCAATAACTTCTTCCACATCAAGGGTATTAATATTTGCTTTTACAATACAACCATTCACTGATGTGAAATAAACATTATTGCCTGTCACATATCCATCATGCAAACGCTCCACACATATATTTATGGTTTTATTCATATCGTCCAGGCAAACGGCATCTTGCTGGTTAAATCGGGTAACCCAAGATTCTTTATTTATTTCAAATATATAATTAGGGTGAGATTCATGAGGCTTTAAGGAGACAATTTTACGGTAGTCAACATCCATAGAATATTTATGCCATGGATCTTTACCTAATGCATTTTTAAAATAAACAGGCTCGAATGTTTCTTTGTCTAAAAAAACGACCATATCAAGACCCGTTGATGCCACTGCAATCATATTTTCATATGGTGTAATATGGTGTAAGTTTTGAAAAAATGGGTAAGATATTTTTTTTATTAATACGAGTTCAGGGTAACGATAAAGAAACACTTCAGTACTAGTGCAAAGATATAAAATAGACCTTTCCAGAGTACCAGAAACGAATATTGAATTAGGAACATCATCTGGATAATTTATTCCATTTGCCTCATACCTAAGAAGAGTTTCAACTTTTCTACCCTCGATATTCACATTCAACAGTTTTGCGCATTTAAACCTTGCTCCCTCTTGCCTTTTTACCGCATCTCCAAACTGTTCACCTCCAGTTACTAAAAAACGCCTTCCCATAATTAATTCTCTTCTATTTTAATATCACTTTGTGAGTGACTTATTATTTAACAAATAATGATTCGCATTAAACGATTCTACTTCGGTATATATTTCCAATCAGACAGGTCTCGATTAAATCTTTCTTCTATCTGTCTTATTTCATCTTTATAAACATCATATAGCTCCATCCAAAATTCTGTTGTAATGTTAGATTTCGGATACCCTGAATTAACTTTTTTTGAATCACCATCAGAATCTGGTAACTTAAGTTCATCAACACCAATAAACTCACACACTTGATTTAAAACATTCCTTGGCGACTTCTTTATATCATCATAAAATATATACAATATATTATCTTTGCTTAAATATTTCTCCCATCTTTTTATTTTATCCATATAAAACCCATGATCGAGTCGCTCAGCATCTAAAACCCAGCTTTTAACAAAGTCATCATCACGTGGCTCACTCATAGCTTTTCCATACCAGCGATACATAAAGTAACTTGCACCTGACCATGCTCTTTCAATAGGATTACGCAAAATATATATTATTTTTATATTGGGTAATTTATCAACAATTAGTTCAATATTCTCCTCTGATGCTCGAGCGTAAGTAGGTGTTATATCTCCTTTATGTTGCTGTTTACCTTTCTGAAACTGAAATGAATACCAACGCCAATGATTTTCAGAAGATAAATCATGTGGTTTATAATAACCAAGACCTTTACTTGCTGAATGTAAATCGCTATTAATTGATGGTGCAATAAATGGCGTATCAAAGAAATGCAATTCTTTATCTTTCGGAAGAAACACATCGGGATGCATATCCATTCTCTTGTGCAGCCATGTTGTAGCTGATTTAGGAGCACCAATGCACAAAAAATCTGGATATTGTTCATTCAATTGAACAGGCAATGAAACGTATAACTGTTGCATATTCCAGCGTAAATTCCGTCGAAAAATATTAAATCTTGCTTTTAAAGTAGCTAGAACTGACACATTAATATCCTGTTAAACTGAATAGGTAGTAATTCAGTACGCATCAATTTCTTATATTCTGAATGTTTTTTAAATACCACTGATATGTGTTTTCAACCCCAGTTTTAAGACCTATCTTTGCCTTCCATCCTGCATTATTTAATCTTGTTACATCCAGCAATTTACGTGGTGTTCCATCAGGCTTACTTGTATCAAATTTCAACTCACCTTCAAATCCAACTGCATCTTTTACTATTTCGGCAAGCTCTTTAATAGTAACGTCTTCACCTATTCCAACATTAACAATCTCTTCACCATCATAATTATTCATAAGATAGACTGATGCATCTGCCATATCATCTACGTGCAAAAATTCTCGACGGGGTGCTCCCGTTCCCCAAACTTCAACTGTTTTATTTCCCTGCTCTTTTGCATCATGAAACTTTCTGATTAATGCGGGCATTACATGGGAGTTTTCAAGGTTAAAATTATCACCTGTACCATAAAGATTAGTTGGCATGATTGAAATAGCATTAAAACCATATTGTTTTTTATAGGCCTGGCACATTTTTATACCGGCTATTTTTGCTATGGCATACCATTCATTGGTGGGTTCTAGCTCACCTGTGAGCAGGTGTTCTTCTTTCATTGGCTGTGGTGCAAACTTTGGATAGATGCAGGAAGAGCCCAGAAATAATAATTTCTTAGCATTATTTCTATAGGCCGCATCGATTATATTGGTCTGTATTTGCAGGTTATCTCTTATAAAATCTGCTGGGTAGGTATCATTTGCATGAATTCCACCAACTTTTGCAGCAGCCAAAAAAACATAATCAGGTTTCTCTGTTTCAAAAAACGTATTTACTTCGGCCTGGTTTGTTAGATTAAGTTCTTTGCTTGTACGAAGTAACAGATTGTTATAACCCTTTTTTTCGAGGTTTCTTATTATTGCGCTACCAACAAGTCCTCGATGACCTGCTATATATATTTTATCTTCTTTATTCATAATAGCGATTCGTTCTAAAACCTTCTTTTTCACATAAGGCATCACGTTTAGCGATCATCACGTCGTGTTCAACCATTTCAGTGACCATTTCATCTAAAGTTATTTTTGGTACCCAACCCAGTTTCTCTTTCGCTTTTGTTGGATCACCTAGTAGGGTTTCAACTTCTGTGGGCCTGAAGTATCTTGGGTCTACTTCTACCAGACATTTTCCTGTAGTTTTGTTATAACCTTTTTCATCTACGCCTTCACCTTTCCACTCCATTTCTATGCCAACCGCATTTGCAGCTTTATTCACAAAATCTCTCACGGAGTATTGAACACCAGTGGCAATGACAAAATCTTCAGCATGATCCTGTTGTAACATTAACCATTGCATTTCTACATAGTCTTTTGCGTGACCCCAGTCACGTTTTGCACTTAAGTTTCCAAGAAATAATTTATCCTGTAACTCAAGTTTAATACGTGCAAATGCGCGGGTAATTTTTCGGGTTACGAAAGTTTCGCCGCGAATAGGTGACTCATGATTAAACAGAATGCCATTACAGGCATATAAACCATAAGCTTCTCTGTAGTTTACCGTAATCCAGTATGCATACAGTTTTGCAGCGGCATAGGGTGAGCGAGGATAGAAAGGAGTTTTTTCTGTTTGCGGCGTTTCCTGAACTTCACCATATAACTCAGAAGTCGAAGCCTGATAGTACCTGGTTTTCTTTTCTAAACCAGAAATTCGTATGGCATCTAATATTCTAAGTGCACCTATGCCGACTGTGTCTGCTGTATATTCAGGGCTTTCAAATGAAACCGCAACATGGCTTTGTGCACCGAGATTATAAATTTCATCTGGTTCAATATGCTGGATGATGCGAACAAGATTCATCGAGTCATTTAAGTCGCCATAGTGAAGAAAGAAACGCTGTTCTTTTTCATGAGGATCTTGATACAGGTGATCAATTCTATCTGTGTTAAATGATGATGCTCTGCGTTTAATACCGTGTACTTCGTAACCTTTGTTTAGCAGAAACTCTGCCAGGTATGCACCGTCCTGACCTGTAATACCTGTTATTAATGCTTTTTTTACCATTGTTTTACCTGATTATTAAATATTAATTTCTTTAATGGATATACTATCCCATGTTTAAATTTTCTTTCCATTTTCCAGGAAAGGTGTGTCATCATCATTTTAAGAATTATTTTTTATCTTCCCTGCCATATACATCATCAAACCTGACTATATCATCTTCCCCAAGATAGCTCCCTGTTTGTACCTCTATTAACTCAAGGGGAATTTTACCGGAATTTTCTAACCTGTGTTTTTCACCTAATGGTATATAAGTTGATTCATTTTCAGCCATTAAAAAAGTCTTATCACCACAGGTAACTCTGGCTGTTCCCTGTACCACTATCCAGTGCTCTGATCGATGATGATGAAGTTGAAGTGACAGGCTTGCACCCACATTAACGGTTATACGCTTTACCTGAAAGCGTGAATCATGATCAATACACTCATATGCACCCCAGGGTCGGTAGGCCTTATGATGAATAGTCGCCTCATCTCTGTTAGCTGCTTTTAGTTGCGCTACAATATCTTTTACATTTTGGGCTTTATCCCTGTGCGCAACTAATACCGCATCTGCGGTTTCAACAACAACATGATCATTTAAACCAACCGTAGTTACAAGTCTGTTCTCAGCATGTATATATGAATTGTTACTGTCTTCCAGTACAACATCACCATGTGTCACATTACCTTTTTCATCAGCAATACCCACTTCCCATAAAGCTGACCAGGAGCCAATGTCATTCCATTCCATATCAACCGGTATTACTGCTGCAGAAGCGGTTTTTTCCATTACGGCATAGTCAATGGAGTCTGCAGGGCATTTTTCAAAAACCGTGCTATTCAATCGAATAAAATCCATATCAATCGTCGCTGAGCTTAATGACTCTTTTGAACAGTTATACATTTCACTGTTATGTGATTTTAACTCCTGTAAATAGACGGATGCTTTAAACATAAACATACCACTATTCCAAAAATAACTACCTTCATTTAAATAAGCCTGGGCTGTATCCGCATCTGGTTTTTCGACAAACTTTTCTACGCTAAAAACGTGCTCATTATCCAGTTTAGAACCCGCTTTGATATACCCATAACCTGTTTCAGGCGCATTGGGAACTATTCCGAAAGTCACTAATTTATTATTTAATGCGGCCTGGTAACCCGTTTGTACTGCCGAGTGAAATGCGGCTTTATTGCCTATAACATGATCAGCCGGTAAAACTAAAAGCACAGGATCTTTTTCTGGCACTTGAGATTGAAATGCTGATATTGCAACCGCAGGTGCTGTATTTTTTCCAAACGGCTCAAGAATAATGGCCGATGGATTTATATCCATTTCACGCATTTGTTCTGCAATCGTAAAACGATGTTCTTCGTTACAAACAATTATGGGATCCGCAAGATCTGCTATTCCAGTTAATCGAGTAACCGTATCCTGAATCATGGTGTGATTAGACACCATACTGAGTAATTGCTTAGGCCTCAGCGCTCTTGATAAAGGCCATAATCTTGTGCCCGAGCCACCTGATAGTATTACAGGAATAATCATTGCTTAGCCTTGTTCAGTGTTTTCAATATTTTCATATTCATAAATTATTTTCTTACTAATTTGGTGGATCTGCTTCGCTTGATCCACCCTACGATTTAAATAAGCTGGTTTTTTGATTAAGGACTATTTTCATCCTATATACCCTTCCTTAAATAAGTAGAGCATAATTTTTTGCGCACACTCCACAGGACTAGTTCCAGTCGTATCAATTTGTATTTCTGCATTTACAGGCTCTTCATATGGGTCACTAATTCCGGTAAAGTTTTTAATAATCCCTTTACGGGCTTTAGCATACATTCCTTTTCTATCTCTACCTTCACAGGTTTCTAATGGTGTTGAAACAAATATTTCTATGAATGCCCCATACTCTTCAATCAAATCTCTAACTGACTGCCTGGTGTTTTCGTATGGTGCAATGGGCGCACAAATAGCAACACCCCGATTTTTAGTTATTTCACTTGCCACATAACCAATTCTTTTAACATTCAGGTCTCTATGCTCTTTGGAAAAAGTTAATTCACTTGAGAGGTTGGTTCTTACCACATCACCATCAAGTAAGGTAACGGGTCTATCGCCCTGTTCAATAAATTTTGCATAAATCAGTTTTGCGAGCGTAGATTTTCCAGAACCAGACAAGCCGGTAAAGAACAGGGTTAACCCCTTATGTTGTCGAGACAACTTAATTTTACTCAGTTCTTTTATTACTTCAGGATAAGAATACCAATCAGGTACAGACTGGTCATGCTCAAGTGCGTGATTGAAGTCTTTTTCTGTAAAGCTCTGGGTTTCTATTTTTTCTGCCTGTGCTTTTTTAGAACTAATATAATTATTTTTTTGTTCTGAGTAAGCCATTTCTTCAACGGGCACCATTTCAATATCCAGTTTATTCTGAAATTCTGCTACCCGTTTTTGCGCTGAATAGCGTTCATAAAATCGCTGACTACCCGATCTAACACCCGGTGGTGATGCATGTTCTGGCCCTATAATAAAATGAGAACAGCCATAATTTTGTCTAACTATCATGTTGTGCAATGCTTCTCTCGGCCCCGCCATTCGCATTGCCTGTGGCACAAGAGATAGCATAGCCAGGTATTTTGGGTAGTATTTCATAATTGCCTGATAACAGTGCACACGACTGTAATAAGCCATATCACCAGGTTTACCAACACCTGAAAGAGGTTGTATTAATAAATTCGCACCTATAGATTTTGCTGCATTGGTCGTTATTTCGTAATGCACTCTATGCATGGGTTTACTGGTGTGAAATGCAACCACCTTATCCCAGCCAGATTTTTTAAATTCACCACGTAAAGCTTCTGGAGTATGTCTGATTGACTCAAAATCATAATGGGTGGGTAACTGCATTCCTTTAACTTCACCACCGATATAATATTCTTTTACCTGTGAAAATAGATAAGCTACACCTGGATGAAGTGTATTTTTTGTAGCATAGATTTTATCAGCTTCTATTTCCTTGTTAGCACTCCAGATGGATTGAATATCCATTACGGCCAGCATAAATCCTTCCTGGTCACATAAGCCTATCTGGCTTGCACCATTAAAAGCATCCAGCTGTTGCTTTGAAATATCCAGCGTTATCGGCAAAGACCAGAGCAGTGAATTATCCAGTGTCATGTTTTCTAGCACCGAAGTATAATCTACCTCATTCATAAATCCATTCAATGGATTCATGGCGCCATTCATTATCATTTCCAGATCGCATAATTGCCGCTGAGTTAATGTAATGGTGCAATTAACTGGAATTTCTTTTTTTAACTGTTCACTTTCTTCTATTGAAAGCAATTTAGTTTGTAGATTTTTACCATAATAATTCATAATTTTTCATTTTATAGAAGCGAACCTGAACTCACGATGAGTTACATTATCTATGTTAAATGTGATATTCCTTATACCAGTCAACAAATTTCTGTATACCTTCTTTTAATGGCGTTGCAGGTTTAAATCCTACCGCATCTATTAACGCATCTATATTTGCATAGGTTGCGACCACATCTCCATCCTGCATGCCCATCATATTTTTTTCAGCTGTTTTACCAACTGCATTTTCAATAGTTTCTATAAACGTCATTAACTCAACGGGTTCATTGTTGCCAATATTATAAACCCGATAAGGTGCATAACTCGTTGCCGGATCTGGAGACGACTTATCATATTCTTCATTGGGTTCTGCAACTTTATCAATAACACGAATAACGCCTTCTACAATGTCATCAATATAGGTGAAATCTCGTTGCATTTTACCTTCGTTAAATACATTTATTGCCTCGTTTCGTAAAATTGCGCCTGCAAACAATGAGGGTGACATATCGGGTCGCCCCCAGGGTCCATAAACGGTAAAGAAGCGTAACCCTGTGGTTGGCAAATTATATAAGTGACTATAGGTATGCGCCATTAATTCACCTGATTTTTTGGTGGCAGCATATAAACTAACCGGGTGGTCTACATTATCATGTACACTGAATGGCATGTCTGTATTAGATCCATACACACTGGAACTACTAGCATAAACTAAATGCTCAACCTTATTGTGCCTACAACCTTCTAATATATTTGCAAAACCAACCAGGTTACTGTCTACATATGCTAAGGGGTTTTCTAATGAGTAGCGAACACCTGCCTGTGCCGCCAAATTCATTACCCGGTTAAACTGTTGTTCCTTAAATAGCTTTGCCATCGCTTCACGATCGGCCATATCCATTTTAATAAAGCTAAACTTTTCAAAATCATCAAGCTGTTTCAGGCGATCGTGCTTCAACTGCACTTCGTAGTAGTCATTCAGGTTATCTATTCCAACTACTTCGTCACCTCTTTCCAGCAGACGCTTTGATAGGTGCATGCCAATGAAACCAGCTGCACCTGTTACTAAGACTTTCATGTTGTTACCTTATTTCAATTCTTTAATTACGTTGGTGGATCCGTTTCGCTGATCTACTTCACTTGATCCACCCTACATAATATTCTTATCGGCCTACGCAGGTGTATTCAAAACCGTGTTGTTCCATTAGATCTTTTTCGTAGACATTTCTTAGGTCTATAAATACATTTCCTTTCATCATCGATTTAACTTTATCTAAATCGAGACCTCGATATTGATTCCATTCAGTCATCAAAACAATTGCATCTGCATCTTTTATGGCATTATCAATACTGTCCATATACTGAACTGATTCCGGGAGCATTTCCCGTGCTTCTTTAACACCTTCAGGATCATGTGCTTTAATAGTTGCGCCCTTATCTACCAGGGCCGGCAAAATTGCCAGTGATGGAGAATCACGCATATCATCAGTTTCCGGTTTAAAAGTTAAACCTAAAACAGCAATGGATTTATCAGCTTCTGATCCACCAAGTGCATCGCGAATCTTTGAAACCATTCTGGCTTTCTGTGAAGCATTCACTTCAACAACCGACTCGACTATACGACTGGATACTCCATGCTCCTGTGCAATACGAATTAAAGCCAATGTGTCTTTAGGAAAACATGAGCCCCCGTAACCGGGACCTGCATGTAGAAATTTTTTGCCAATTCGTCCATCTAAGCCCATGCCTTTGGATACGGAATGAACATCCGCACCTACTTTCTCACATAACTGGGACATTTCATTAATAAAACTAATCTTGGTAGCCAGAAATGCATTAGAGGCATATTTAATAATTTCAGCACTTTCAAGATTTGTAACATGAATTGGAGCTTCAATTAAATTCAATGGGCGGTATAGTTCACGCAATAACTTTTCAGCTCTTTCAGATTCAACGCCTAACACGACGCGATCAGGGCGCATAAAATCACCAATAGCAGAACCTTCTCTTAAAAACTCAGGGTTTGAAGCTACATCAAAGTCGGCTGATGGGTTTGTCTTTTTAATAATTCGATGTACTTCACGTGCGGTTCCAACCGGTACGGTTGATTTATCAACGATGACGGTATAGCCCTGTAGGTAACCAGCAATTTCTTCAGCTGCCGCATAAACATATTTTAAATCAGCATGGCCATCACCTCTGCGAGTAGGTGTGCCAACTGCTATAAAAACTAAATCCGCATTTGATACCGCACTTTCTAATTCTAAAGAAAAATTTAAACGGCCAGAATCAACGTTTCGCCTGACCAGGTCATCGAGGCCGGGTTCATAAATTGGAATCCCACCCTCTAGCAATGAGTTTATTTTAGATTCATCTTTATCTACACAAATTACATTTGCGCCAAACTCTGCGAAACAGGCACCAGATACTAAACCTACGTAACCCGAACCAATCATTACAACATTCATTTTAATAACCTTAAATAGATAATTTATTTATTTTACTTAATGACAATTTCGTGATTTTTTTTCAACAAAATTATCAATTGAATTTACAAAATACTGAAATACACCTTGACGATTTACTATTAATTCACAACCCTTATATGGCGCTGCCAGTGGTTCACCAACAAATAAACCCTGACCTGGCATTTGCACGCTTTTCCAGTAGGCCTCAATCATGCTGTTACCAGATAAGTATTTCTGCATAGCAATCCCCGGGGCAGGAAATTTTTGTACAAAATTACAGGGTTCAACGACTGTTCCATATGTACCCGTTACGCCTGCATCAATCCATTTAAGCACGCTCATTTGCCTACCTCTAAAAAGCCGCCCTCCAGTAGAGGTTAAATGATCAGCCATCGCACCTGGTAAATAATTATTTTTATTTACCCATTTAACTTTTTTTAAACCCGTAAACAAAAACATAACATTATTTTTATTTTTTATTGCATCTGCTTTTAGAGATTCAATAGTCAATAATTTACCCAGTGATTCTTTTATAACAGGGTAACTCACTGATCGCACATTTCGATGTTTATCACTGGTATCCAGAAGATAAGCAGCTGCAACTGGGCGGCTATAATCTGCTAAAATCCCTTTATCAATTAAATTCTTGACACCATCAACACTACCTGCAGATAACATCATAGATGGCCGTATTTTATAATCTGTATAGGGTTGCCTACTCTGACTATTAAAATATTTAACCGGTTTTGTGGTCTTACATTCCTTTGCACAATAATCTTTACTATAGCCTAGTGAAAATGCAGACGTTATCGACATACAATCAACTCTCCAGGGTTTTCGCCAGGCTAATGCATAGGCCTGAATTTTATCTACAACCTTCTCTTTAAGCTGTCTTTCAATTTTTTTAAACTCAGCTTCTGTTAACTTCTCAAGCTCCGGCTTAAAGTTCAGGTATATAATATGGCTGTCGGGTATTAGTCTTGCTTTTTGATAGTACTTAGCAATTTCCAAACTTTCCGGGTCATTTTTATTGACCAACACAGCCAATGTCTGATTACTTATTTCAGCTTGTAAAGGGGCTGACATTAGTAAATTAAGCAATATTAACCAATCAAAATATTTTAAATTGTATTTCGTATTTCTTACCTTTTCTCTATACCGTAATAACGTTGTATATATTTTTCACATAAGCCCGTTCAGGCAACACCTACAAACCAATTTATTAAATACCTACTTTATCCTGGATAGACTTCCTACTTAGCTTAGATAATAATTGTGAAAACCAGCCTTGCTTTAAATCTAAACCCGTATGATCCTTATCCGTTGTGTAAGCTTTATTGAGTACGGTGCCAATAACATCATTACCCTGTAATAATTCAAACGCCTGTTTTAACTCTGTTTCCTGAGTTTTACCCTCTTCTATCACTATTAATGTCGCATCTGCATTAGGTATAAAGGCCAATGCATCTGAACTTTCCAGTAATGGAGGCAAATCGAATATAACGATACGTGAGGGGTACCTGTGCTTCACCTCATCTACGAGTCTATGCATTTTAGGTGAACTTAACATCTCAGATGAATTAGCAATAGCTCGCCCTGCGGGTAAAACAACAAACCGCGAGACACCTTGTGGATTTACCAGCATTTCATCCAGTGGCTTATCCTGTAACAAGTAATCACTCAGACCATATTCTGTTTGAAAATCAAAATATGAATCTAGCTTAGGTGAACGTAAATTGGCATCTATCAGTAATACAGTATTATCAACTTCACGTGCAAGACTCATTGCCAGGTTTATAGCCGTGAGCGATTTACCCGCTCCACTTCCAGGACTAGTAACTGCAAGCGTATTCCAGTTTTTCTCATTAAGTCTCTGTAAAACCTGGGTTCGTAAAATTCTATAGGCATCTGAAATGCTATTTTGCTGCTCAGTAATAATTCGTTTTTCTCTTAACTCATTTACTGGCATAGGTATAGTTCGGGTATTTGTATACCTGATATCCTGATCTTCAACTCTCAGCTGACTATCATCAGGCTTACCTGCCGAGCCTGTAACCTTACCGCCATTCTTAATGCGTTCCTGACGTGCAAGTTCTAATGCCTGTTTAATACGTTCCATTATTATCCCCTCTTATAGATCCATTACATTTTCTGCTTTACGTAGGCCTCTAAACCAGAGCACATCTAGTGGTGTAAAGAAGAAATGAATTAACAACATAACAGAAATAATACTGCCTATAACCGAACCAACAACTAAACGGTTCATACGCTGTTTTCGTTGTAAATCATATGTATTGTAAATTATTGGAATAACCGCCAATGGAGCTGAAGTTAGTATTTTATTAATGCTCGTAACACCTCGAATTGAACCATCCAGTGCTTCTTTTAAAATAGCCACACCCAGACCTGCAGCAACAGAAAATATAAATGACAAAAATACAATGGCCATTCGATTAGGCTTAACTGGTTTTTCAGGGAATTGAGCTGGGTCTATTAAGATAAAAGACTCACCTTTACTTTCTTTTTCAAGTTCCTGTCCAATTTCTGCTTCCATTTGACGCGCTTTTATATCCTGAAAACGTGCTAATGCACTTTGTTGCTCACGTGCTAAAACCATAAATTCTTTTTCAACCTGAGGGCTTTTAGAAATTCTCTCTTCCAGGTCCAGGAGTTTATTATCAAGTCGTTTTTTTCTTGAGCTATTAGAATTAATTTCGGTTTCTACCGTTTTAAGCTGGGTTTGAACAGCTATATATGCAGGATTATCTGGTTGTAATTCCATTACCTGTTTTTCATGCTGCACGGGATTGACAGTAATTGATTTCTCCAGGGCAGCGATTTCAGCTTCAAGCCTGATGACATCAGGGTGATCAGCTGAATATTTTTTCTTAACCGAAGCATACTCACTGCGCTTTTGCGTTAATGACATTGCCAGTTCCTGGGCATCTACACCCTGACCTGTTTGTTGACGTAAACCGGCGATTTCTCTTTTTATTTTTATAATATCCGGGTGCAAATCTGAGTACTTTGCTCTCAGGCTAGCGTATTCAGATTCCAGTGCCTTTAATCTTGATACCGGGTCTAATATCGCCTCTCCGGTAGCAGAACGCATATTAGTTAGTGGGTGAATTTGCGCCAGTTGACTCTGTAAATAAAACTGTCGTTCCCTTAGCGCTCGCAACTCTGCATCGACAGAGTCTTTTTCAGATTCAATGCGATTTAACATAGAAAGATTCATTGCCGACATTTCAGGTAAACTATTGGCATGTTCTTCTTTAAATAAAGCCAGTTTTTTGCTTGATTCTGCAATTCTTTCTTCTAACTTTGTCGTTTCATCCGTTAAGAAAGAATAAGTTTCGGCCGCCTTATCTTTACGTGTTTTTAAGTTTTCGGCTAGAAATAGACTCGTTAACTCACCCGCAACTTTTTGTGTTGAAGCCGGATTATTACCCTCATAGGATAATGTAAAAGCAATTGTCGCCACTCCAGGACGCCCCGTACGTGGGTCCATAACTTCTGCACTGATCATATCCAGTTCAATATCTTCATTCATTTCTTCTAATACTTCTTCAGAAGTCTTATGTTTTCTTTCTTTAACATAAAGATTATATTTTTGGATAATGTCCATTAAATTAGGTCGTGTCATAACACGTTGGCTAATTGTTTGAATACGTTGAGCAGCAATTGAAGTTACGGTTGAACGCACCAGCTCAGTTGGAATTTCCTGTTCTTTAATCAGAATGGTCGCAGATGATCGATAAGTAGGTGGCCAGACAAGTGCCGTGACAAGACCCAGTAAAAACACAACGAGTGCTGTAGCTATAATTACAACCTTTCTTCGACTAACTATTGCCAGATAGTCTTGTATATTTTTTTCCTGCTCTTCCATTTTTTATTTCTAATAAGTTGTAGCCAGTTTTGGCCAGTGTAAAAATAAATTAATAAATACGGCATTTGATGTACCGTCTCTATCGCTATTTGTATAATCCTGTTGAATGTACCTATATAAAAACTTTAAATTCCAGTCTCTACTTAGCTTATAAGATACCGAAGGCTCAACACGATAACGTGCCCTGTCATTAGATGAGTCAGTACCACTAATAGTTTCTGTTTCTGTTGCATCTAAAATCAACTTTGTTGTAAATCTTTCTGTATGCATAACATTAAATTTATAGCTTACATTACGTAGTTCCTGGGCTCCCCCAAAATTTGAGGGTTTAACCGTTCTGCCCGCAGTAAAATTGTGCCTGATAGTCTCTGAATGACTGCGGTAAGATAAATTTACCACCGTACCATCTTCTTCATTTTCAACATCTGCAAATATTGGGTCCTGGCTAATAGGGCAGAAACCAAAGTTTTCAAACTCATCAGCTAAAGTACAACCGACTATTTGCCCGTCTTCTAACACAGAGTCTAATCTACGCCCACCAAACGAAAAACTAACGTCTGCTGTCTGATTAATCATGTAGGTATAATCAAATTGAAATACAGTCTGATCATAAAAAAAACTCGCATCAGGACTCTCATACTCTGCATAAGAAGAAGTAAAACCTAACTGGTGATTTTCAGCAACTAACCAGTAGGCTACAAACTGCAGGCTATCATAATCATAATTTTCATAATTCAGATTTGTTTTCTCATCATAAGTCACATTCGTACTATTAAAACTAAGACTCATTTGCGAGGTTTCACTTGAGCTCCAGCTAACAGATGGTGAAATAGAGGCTGTTTTACGCTCAGTATGATCGTCGAGCAAACCCGCATCCAGGTTTTCAGTTTCGAAATTTGAATTACGCTCATAACTGGTTTTTAGTCGCCAATCAGATCGTTCAGTTTGCCTGCCCCCATCAAATACAAAAAATGTATTTTCACTATCACCATCTTCGATGTCCTGATAACGGGTTATTTTACCCCGGGCATCAATTGCCACGTCCCAGACATGCTGCTCTTCGCCGGCAAATTTTACTCCAGGGTCAAGTGTGAAACCAGTTGAACCTTCCGGGTTATTATTATCGGCACGCATTCTGACATTGTCATTATATTGTAGGTTCATATTTATGCTGGGTTCTGTCTTCCATTCGGCAGCATTGACTGTTGCTAATGAAATTGCAGTTATATTCAAAACAACAAAGCAACTATGAAATAACTTCAGCTTAAAACCCATAATAACAAAACATTAAAAGCTTTAAGGAACGACTACGACATCACCACTTTGCAGGATAATGTCTTGTTTTAATTTGTACCCATTCGCAACTTCATCATATTCAAATGGCATGCTTGTAATTTCGCCATTTACGCGGCGTAAAATTTTTATATTGTTAGCGCTTGCATAAGCATTCAGGCCACCAGCCATTGCTAATGCCTGCATAACATCAATATAAGATGTCCCCACAAATTCACCTGGTCGATTCACTTTACCGACAACAAATATTTTATTATTTTGGATCTGACGAACGGATACGGTAACGACGGGATCAGGAATAAACTGTTTAATTTTACTGGCGAGTAAATCTTGCAATTCTGCAACACTTTTACCTCCAGCATAAATATCACCTGCGAGGGGAAAGCTCATGCCACCATCAGGTCTTATCAAAACTTCCTGTTGTAAACCCTCTTCTTTCCAGACAGAAACACTCAGAATATCACCCGGGCCGACCTTATATGAGGGCATTGATGGTGTTTCTTTAGCAGGTGTAGCAAGTACAATTGAGCTAGACAGAATTAATACAGTTAGCCCCTGACAAAAAGTGAAAAACACAGCCTGAAAATTCATTTTAATAAGTTTATTCATTAATAACCGCTAATATAGTTCCATTTAAATAATGCCACATAATAGGCAATCTAGGTGCCTGATGCAAAGACTTTAGGCCATTCTACCCTTCAACAGCTTTTAATGATTTGTTAAGTACAATTTAATAGTTTTATAAACGATTTCTATTACTTTTTTGTGACACTCTTCAGGTAATTACCCAGAATCGGATAGGCCGACATATCAAGAACTGACACGAATGGCACTTACTTAAGCTCTAACATTAAACAAAAAAACGCCCAGTTTCTGTCATCCCAGCAGTCTTTTGAGCCGGGATCAAGTGACTCTGCAGGCCTTAAAGTCACTGGATTCCCGCTAGAAGCATGCGGGAATGACGATATTTATTATCTTCATTTTTTATCTGTATTTTGACTTTTTTTATAAAACCCTGCTTAAGTAAGTGCCATTCAGAACTGACACCGCAAGACCTTAATAAACCTGTCAAATTACCCTGGTTGAATCTCTTTAGGCACTCCGAGGTGATATCCCTGCAAATAATCCACTCCCATTTCTTTTAACAGTTTGAGTGTCTCATCATTTTCAACCCACTCAGCGATAACCTCCACCTTCATAACATGCCCTACTCGCACAATCGCGTCGACCATGGCCCTGTCTATTGGGTCATTAATCATATCCACTACAAAAGAACCATCAATTTTTATATAGTCTATAGGCAGATTTTTAAGATAGGTAAATGAACTAAGCCCACTGCCAAAGTCATCCAGTGAAAACCAGCAACCCTGTAGTTTTAGAGACCGGATAAACTGAGTTGCTTTGGCTAAATTGCTGATAGCTGCGGTTTCGGTTATTTCGAAGCAGACCCGTTTAAGATCGGTCTGGTGCTTTTCGGCCATGCCTAAAATGTAGTCCAGCAAATCATCATCGGCTAATGAGGTGCCGGATAGATTAATCGCCACTACATTATTCATGCCTTCACAAGCTGTTGAGCCCATATATTTAAATATCTGGCTAATGACCCAGCGATCAACCGTGGGCATAATATTATAACGCTCAGCTGCGGGTATAAATGTATCCGGCCGAACAATGGTGCCCTCTTCATCGCGCATGCGAATCAATATTTCACAGTGCTTTGTTTGTAGCGCACTATCTTTAATACCGACGATCGGTTGTTCAAATAACACCATCCGCTGCTCTTCCAGCGCTTTAGTTATGCGGCCTGCCCAATGCATCTGGCCATGCCGTTCAGATAGCATGGCATCAGACGGTTCATACACATGAACCCGGTTTCGTCCCATATCCTTAGCGGCATAGCAGGCCATATCTGCTGATGCGAGAATAGTCGCCGGATCCATGTTATCTGCATTAATTGCCACCACACCAACACTCGCACCTATTTCAAAACTTCTATCCTGCCAGGCAAATCGAAACTCCTTAACCGATTGTCGTAATTTATCTGCAACTTGGGTCGCCTGTTTCAGTGTACAGTTTTCGAGTAATAAACCAAATTCATCGCCACCCAGGCGAGCTAAGGTATCACCCTCACGCATACAGGATTTGAACAGATCACTGAGTTGGCGCAACATTTCATCACCCGCCACATGACCACAGGTATCATTGACAATTTTGAACTGGTCAAGATCGACATAACACATTGCGTGATGACGGTCTTCAATTCCAACATTCATTAACGCGGCTTCAAGTTGCTCTTCAAACATGCGCCGATTATACAAGCCTGTCAGCATATCGTGGCTGGCCTGATAGGAAAGCTGGCGACTTAATTTTCGCTCATGACTAACATCCTGAAACACCATCACCGCACCAATAATCTCATCTTTGTCGTTACGCATGGGTGCAGCGGTGGCTTCAATAGGAATAGCCTGTCCATCATTCCTGATCAAGGCAGAATGATTTTCCAATACCTCAACCTCACACTTTCTTAAACAGGCAACGGTTGGGCAACTTATATGATCCCCCGTATCTTCATGAACAAGTTGAATAGCATCATTCAGGCTCATATCTTTTGCCTGAATTAAATTCAACCCCATTAGCCTTTCCGCTACCGGGTTTAAATACTGGATAGTATTATCAGAATTTGTGGTAATCACCCCGTCCATAATTGAATGAAGTGTAACTTCTGCCTGAACTTTTTCTTCAAACAGGGCTTTTTGCGACACCTCTAACTCACGCCGATGCGAAGTCATCAAATCTAAGGCCTGGTTAATAAACTTGGCCAAATAGCCAAATTCATCATTTCGGTTTTCATTAAAACGGGCTGTTTGATCTTCCCGGGTAAATTTTTGTGCTGAGGTCACCATATTCAATAGTGGCTGAGACAATACTTTTTGCAGTATTTGCTGCAAAATCATGCCAAATATAAATACCAGGCTACCTATAATTAATAACATTTTCTTTCTGGAATCAGTGATGGTTTGTTCAAAACTGCGCATAAACACATCAAGATTAACCACGATAATATCGGTGTTTGAGTGCATTTTTACTAATAACTGACCTATTATTTGCACCTGTCCATCTCGTAATTTACCAAACTTATATTGATGACCTGCAAAGTCATAATGCATGAACTCAATAGGAAATTGCTCTGAAAGTGACTGAAAAAGATTACCAACTTCTATTGACATGTATTCATGATTAAAAATATTTTCATGTTCATATACATAAAGATTTTCTATTTCGTGCTCAATAAGATGAATATTATTATTGTATTCATTTATTAGCTGAGATTCCCTCTGATTAAGAATATAGGTAGCCGCCAGCAAGCCAACTAAAACCATCCCCCAAAAGACAATGCCCGTAACTTTGGCAGACAGTGACAAACTAACCGGTGTATTTTGATTGTATTTATTCTGATTTAGAGTCATTTAAATCCAAGCCAACGTACTGCAAGCAACATAGGACAAACACCGCTTAAACCCGCACCAAAAATAGTAAAGCCCATAAACCAGGGGAAAAACCACAGCGCATCAAATAAGATATAACCTATAAGTAGAAACGAGCCCACTACGATTCGCCAGATACGTTCTGATTCAACATTGTATTTAGCATCACCAACAAGCGCTCGATCAACATAAACATAATTTTGATTAAACACATGTTTTCTCACTAAACCAATAAAGATAGGTAAACGTAAATTAGTTAAGCCTTCAACAAATAACAGCCCAATTATGACGTACATGACATAATTAAGATCAAAATACAGTACAACTAACAGGACTACCCCCATCATTGCTCTGTAAGCTCTATCCGACATAACCAACTCCACATACAAACTTAACACTTAAAACAGTCACAAACATCCACCTTTTAATTTTATTCCATTAAATTCAACAAGTTATGCATCAATAATTCGAGTCATCAGGTCGACTCAAAAGTTCAGAATTAAAACCAGGCTACAACAGCCCAAGCTTTTTCATTCTGACTTGTACGAATGGCACACAAAAACTTCATACGTCTAACCGATTGGATAAGATACCAAATTTCAGCCTATTTGAAAGCAGGATTTACACTAACAGAGGCTTCCCGGCTTGTCATAACATATTAATCTAACAACTTAATCAGTTGAGCCTCATCAAGCATTTCAACACCTAACTGCTCCGCTTTAGTTGCTTTAGAACCGGCGTTATCACCAACGACTACATAACTGGTTTTTTTAGATACACTACCGGTTACTTTCGCACCTCGGGCCTGAAGTGCTTTTTTTGCATCATCGCGGGTCATTTCAGTTAGCGTGCCCGTGAGTACAAAGGTTTTTCCTTCCAGGATTTGCTCTTCGACGGCTGTCGCTTCGATCGCATCCCAGTGAATGCCCGCTGCGATTAGTTTATCAATGACTTCCATATTATGAGCTTGCTTGAAAAATCGTACGATATGAGCCGCTACGATGGGACCGACATCTTCTACTTTTTGTAAACTCTCTTCATCTGCTGCTTTAATAGCATCAAGCGTTGTAAAGTACTGCGCTAATGTTCGTGCAGTGGCTTCACCTACTTCGCGAATACCCAAAGCATAAATAAATCGGTTAAGGCTGGTGTGTTTTGATTTTTGTAATGCCTCTATAAGATTCGTTGCGGATTTTTCAGCCATACGTTCAAGCCCGATTAATTTTTCAGGCGTGAGTGAATACAGGTCATCCATGTGATCGATACAACCCTCATCAACTAATTGCTCCACCAGTTTATCTCCGAGACCATCTATATCCATGGCTTTTCGTGACGCAAAGTGTTTAATGGATTCTTTGCGTTGCGCACCACAAAATAAACCGCCACTACACCTTGCAATGGCTTCACCTTCTTCCTGTTCTACTTCAGAACCACAGACGGGGCATTGCTCAGGAAGTTTCACTTTTTCTGCTGAGTGCTTTCTACTATTGGGAACAACCCGTACGACTTCAGGTATAACATCCCCTGCACGACGAATGATCACCTGGTCTCCTACCCGTACATCTTTACGGTTCACTTCATCCATATTATGCAGGGTCGCATTACTCACCGTAACGCCACCGACAAACACGGGTTCTAAACGCGCCACGGGGGTTATTGCTCCGGTGCGCCCCACCTGAAACTCAATAGCATTTACCCGGGTTATTTCTTCCTGCGCTGGAAACTTATGTGCAATGGCCCAGCGAGGTGCTTTGGCTACAAACCCCAGCTCTTTTTGCAGTTTAAGTGAATCAACTTTATAAACAATGCCATCAATTTCATAAGCAAGGGCGTCACGTTGTTCTGACATTTGTTTAAAATAATCAAGACAACCCGCAACACCTTTAACCGTTTGTCGCTCTTTGCATAATGGCAGCCCCCAATGTTTTAAATGGTCAAGCATATCACTGTGGGTTTGTAGTTGTGCACCACCATCGACTCGCCCGACTGCATAACAATACATCGCCAGCGAGCGTTTTGCGGTTATCTTTGGATCTAATTGTCGCAAAGATCCCGCCGCCGCATTGCGCGGGTTAGCAAACTGTTTTTCTCCTTTATCACGGGCATCCTGATTGAGTTTTTCAAAGCCGGCTTTGGGCATAAACACTTCACCCCGCACTTCTAATATCTCGGGAATATTTTTGCCTAACAGTTTTAATGGTATGTTGTGAATGGTACGTATATTTTGTGTAATATTTTCACCGGTGGTGCCATCACCCCGTGTGCCCGCGCGCACTAATAAACCTTTTTCATAAAGCAGACTAACCGCAAGACCATCCAGTTTAGGTTCTGCTGCAAAGGTAATTTCATCTTCACTGTCTAAGCGTTGCTGAATACGTTTATTAAAGTCGTTTAATTCTTCTTCATTAAATACATTGTCCAGGGACAACATGGGAATTTCATGTTTAACCTGGGTAAAACCTTCCAGGGGCTTGTCACCCACTCGCTGAGTTGGAGAGTCACTGCTTATAAATTGTGGATATTGTTTTTCCAGGGACTCAAGTTCACGATAAAGACGATCGTATTCAACATCGGGAATGTCCGGGTCATCTAATACGTAATATTGATAGCTGTGGTGATTTAGCTGGTCGCGTAGTTTTAATATTTTTGATGCGGCTTGTTTACTATCTAGCATGATTATTTTTAAACCTGGAAAAGCAGAGGGGGATTGGGATTAAACACGATACCAACCTATACAGATTGGGCTTTTATCGTTTCCAGGTATTTTACTTTTTTTCGCAACTCGATGGTATAAGGCTCATCTAATGGCTTACGTTGCGCGTTACATAAAGTCGCACCTAGCATGGTTGATAAATTATGTGCACATATCAACATTTCATCGAGCACAGCCGAGGGTTTTTCCACCAGGTTTACCTGCATAAAAAAACTCACGCCTGTTGTTTCCATTTCATGCATTTTATCTATTTCAAACCAGCCGGGTTGTTGAATATTGGCCATACTAAATTCAATTTCCCTGTTTGGCGTCTGGCTATGTCGGTGAAATATTTTCATATCTCCAAAATCAAGTTTCAATGCATAACTGGCACTTAATATCTTTTCACCTTTTATTGCTTCATCAGGTTGCGCCAGAACATAAACCGAAATAACATCATCAATGGCGACATCTTTCTCTTTAGTCTCTACAGCTTGCTCACCCATGTTTTCTGAAACGGCTTCCGGCACCGTTTGAGATTCAATTTCAGGAATGGGATCTGGATCTGAAGTTTCCTGGCCACCTGTTTGCAGGTCTGATTCATCTGTTGCACCGGGCTCGACTTCATTTAAATTTTCTTCAACTTGATAATCTGAGTCTTCAACAACCCGTACCGGGCCTACGCCATGCATCCATTCGTCATCACCCGCGGCTTCCTTCGCCGCAAATGACGGCATATCATTAGCCGCATCCAGGGGTGAATAATTTTGATCTTTTTTACGCGAACGACCAAAAAAATACACCGCAAAAACAATTACGATTGCAGCTCCTAATAATATCCAACGTAGATAATCCATCTCCATGATTCAGCCTTTACGCACTCTCAACCATTTTTGCAGCCTCTTCAATATCCACCGAAACCAGACGTGAAACACCCGCTTCACGCATAGTAACACCGTTCATTTTTTCTGCCATTTCCATGGTTACTTTATGGTGAGTTATAAATATAAACTGAACCGTTTTTGACATGGATTTAACCAGTGAACAGAAACGGCTCACGTTGGCTTCATCCAGTGGCGCATCAACCTCATCCAGCATACAGAAGGGGGCCGGGTTTAATTCAAAAATTGCAAATACCAGGGCAACCGCGGTTAAAGCTTTTTCCCCACCCGACATGAGCTGTATATGACTAATTCGTTTACCCGGTGGTCGGGCCATTACAACCACACCCGTATCCAGTAAATCATCACCGGTTAATTCAAGGTATGCCTGGCCTCCGCCAAACAACCGTGGGAACATTTCCTGGATACGGTTATTCACATGCTCAAAGGTTTCTTTAAATCGTGTGCGGGTTTCCTTATCAATTTTTGCAATCGCGGCTTCCAGTGTTTCCAGTGCCTCAATGACATCATTGTGCTGCGAATCTAAATATTCTTTACGTTTACTCTGCTCTTCAAACTCATCAATGGCCGCCAGGTTAATAGGGCCCAGGCGTGAAATGCGTTGCGAAATTTCTTCAACTTTACGCGCCCAGTCATCAATGCGTGCACTTTCACCTAATTCTTCCAGTAAATCTTCTGCTTTAAATTCTGTTTCCGCAAGCTGTTCCTGCATGGTCTGGCTACGCACTTTAACTTCAGATGTATTTAATCGAGCCTGCTCTAAACTTGAACGAATCATCTGTGATTTCTGCTCAAACTCATTACGTTTCTGCTCTAATGTGCGCAGACTATTATCAATGCTTTCAACCGAACGACGCGCTTCCGTTAACTGCTCTTCGACCTGTAATCTTTCCTCAAGTAAGGTTTCCAGCTCGCCTGCTTTATCTTCACTGGATTTAACTGATTGCAAACTCTCAGTTAATTCTTCACGACGTTGCTGCTGCGTTTCCAGCTGGCCTGTCATTCGTTCGATATTCTGTTCCAGGTTTCGCTTTAATGTCCGGCGCGATTCAATTTGTATCGCTAATTCATGCACAGATTCCCGTTCATTCTGTGCTTTACTCCGTGCTTCTAATAACTGGTTCTGTAAAGTCTCACGCTTACCCGATAACTCATCTCGTTCACGGGACAGGGCTTCCATCTGTATCATCGCTTCATTACGTTTACGACGCGCAATTTCCATTTCATCCTGCTGGTGTTCAATATTTTTTGTTAATTCTACCGATTCTTCCTGTAAATTCTGGTTACGACTGAGGAGTTGCTCTAACTTAGACTGCCCCGAGGTTAACTGCGCCTGAATTTGTGCACACTGGCTATGGGTATTATTTAATTCAGCCTGCCATTGTTCACGTTGTTGTTCTAAATTTTGTAACTGGGCACGGGCATCCTGAATCTGAACTTCCAGTTCTTCCAGGGTCATGTCCTGCTCTTCTAAAACCTGTTGCAGCTCTTTAATTTCATGTTCACGGGCCAGCACGCCGGATTTTTCATCTTTATCACGGGACACACGTAACCAGGCATGACCTAGCCAGATGCCCTCAGCGGTAATCACAGATTCAGTGGCACCCAGTGAACCGCGCATTGCCAGCGCCTGATTTAAATCATCAGCGATTTTAACCCCATCCAGTATTCCAGCTAATGATATTGTTGATTTAATTTTGCTAGCCAGGCTATCAGCCCGAGTCTCAGCCCCAGGATTCGCAGCAGGATTCGCAGCAGAACTGGCTGTATCAAATAAACTCAAATGCCCCTTTGCTAAATCACCCAGCACCTGTGCAACACTATCCATGCCATCAACACAAACCGCTTCCAGGTGTGAGCCTAAAACCGTTTCTACGGCCTTTTCCCAACCCGCATCCACTTCTATGTTTTCGGCCAGACGCGTGTTATTAGCCAGGCCGTGTTTTTCTAACCAGCCACCCACCGCATTTTCATTTTTACCCAGTGCGGCTTTTTGCAATGCTTCAAGTGAAGCTAAATGCCCACGGGTTTCATTTAGCTTTTGACGCAGGGCGTCTTCATCACGGTTATACTGGGTAGACAGTTCCCGTTGGTTGCGAATTTTTTCTATCACATCAGAAACCTTATCCTGCATTTCTGATTTTTGCATTTCCGCGGTTTCGCTTTGCTCGCGCAACTGCTCTAACTCAATTTCTAAATCATCACCTACCAGCTTGCGTTTTTCTTCTTCAACTTTTTCCTGACGTTGTTTTAACTGGAGCACATGCTTTTCCAGCTGTTCCATACGGGTTCGTTCAACCTGTGCGGTCTGTGATGGTTCAGCAGCACGTTCATTATGTTGATCCCAGGAACTCTGCCATTCCTGCATTGCCTGCTCGGCTTCATGCAAATGGTCATTCACCGCCTGTTGCGATTCACGTTGCATTTCAAGTTTAGGCTCAGCTTCGCTTAACACTAAATCAATTTCTTCTAGCTGTTCACGATCTGATTGCAGAAGTTGCTGCATTTCACCCAGGGCATTTTCCAGTTCATTTAAATCATTCTGCTGACGACTGAGTATTTCTTTTTCATGCTGAATCGTTTGTTCAATGCGTGAAATTTCAGAACCCAGACTATAATAACGAGCCTGTACCGCATTTAATGATTCGTTTTGCTCAACCCGTTGTTCACGTAAAGTTTCTAATTCAGATTCAACCCCACGTTGCTCTGCTATCACTTCCTGTAAACGGGTTTCCTGCTCTTCAATCGCCTGTTCGCGATTTTCCATCTGCCCATGTAATTCTTTCCAGCGTAATGCCAGGTGCTCAGCCTTTAAGCGACGCTCATCTATTTTTAACTCTTTATATTTTTCAGCAGTGCGAGACTGTCGCTGTAAGCGTTCGAGCTGCTTGTCTATTTCTTCACGTAAATCGTCCAGTCGTTCCAGGTTTTCACGGGTGTGGCGAATACGAGTTTCAGTTTCACGACGACGCTCTTTATATTTAGAGATACCCGCCGCTTCTTCTAAAAAGGCGCGTAGCTCTTCCGGTTTAGCATCGATTAAACGGGAGATCATACCCTGTTCAATAATGGCATAACTTCGCGGCCCCAGGCCGGTGCCTAAAAACAGATCGGCAATATCACGTCGGCGGCACTTACTCCCATTGAGAAAATATTTCGACTGTCCATCACGGGTCACCAAACGCTTGGCTGCTATTTCCGTAAATTGTGCATAGGGGCCTTCCAGCTTGCCTTCACTATTATCAAAAATCAGTTCAACCGAAGCCTGGCTCACGGGCTTACGCGAGGAAGAACCACTAAAAATAACATCCTCCATGGAAGCACCGCGTAAATGCTTGGCAGATGACTCACCCATAACCCAGCGCACCGCATCAATGGTATTAGATTTGCCACAGCCATTTGGCCCAACGATGCCATTTAGATTAGATGGAAAGTCAATGGTAGTAGGGTCTACAAAAGATTTGAAGCCCGCCAGTTTGATTTTGCTTAAACGCATTTATTGCCCGTAAATAGATTATTATTGTTTTCTTGTTACCGTCTAAAATAGTAGGTCGGGTTTAAAGCCAACAGGTAAAGTCAACATGTAAAGCCAACAGGTAAAGCCGAGATGCTTTTATAAGGTTTTCCCGGCTAACACTCACGCTGAGCCGGCCTACTATCACTACAAGAGAAATTTCTTTAAAATTTCAAGCCGCATAGTATATCAATTTCACGTTATAATGCGGCGCAAATTTTATACATTTAGATAAACAACGAGATTCTAATGAGTACACAACCCACAAAATCACTGGAAACCTTTGACAACCCCCGTCCAGAGCGTGATTACACCATCCGTATCCACACCCCCGAATTCACCTGCCTGTGCCCCAAAACTGGCCAGCCAGACTTCGCCACGATTAACCTGGAATATATCGCAGACAAAAAATGTGTTGAACTGAAATCGTTTAAACTCTACATGTGGGCATTTCGTGAAGAAGGTGCTTTTCACGAAGATGTAACCAACCAGATTTTGAGTGACCTGGTGACGGCGACTGAACCGCGCTTTATGCGGGTTACGGCTGAATTCAATGTGCGCGGTGGTGTTTACACCACGGTTGTAGCGGAGCACCGTGCGGATGGCTGGGTTGCACCTGAACTTGTAAGGTTACCTTAAATCCCCTGTTTATCAGGTAATATTGTTGCGTAGCCCGGAGGCAGCAAAGCGTAGTCCGGGGATGCATGTTGTTTATGCATCCTGTAACCTGCAAATTCCCAAACTATTAACTACAGGTAATGTGCTTTGTTTGAAGAACCTGCCAATTCCCACACTGCTAACTACAAGTAGTGTGCTTTGTTTGAAGATTATAAAGGTGTAGAGTTTAAGGATTCCGTTGCACTCCATCCCCGGACTACGCTTCGCTGCCTCCGGGCTACACCAGATTAATTTTAAACTTAAGACTTGTGTAATAATACAAAACCAATGACAGGACCATCATCACTCTATATCGGCATAGACCTGGGAACATCAGGTGTCAGGGCCTGTGCAATTAACCATAACAAAGATTTACTCTATACCTGCAAAACCCCACTTCCCGCACCCGAAAAACAAAATCTCGCCATTACACAGGATGCAAACCTCTGGTGGCAGGCAACTGAAAAGGTACTGGGTGAACTATTCAAACAAATCCATGTAGAAAATATTAGGGCAATTTCAGTTAATGGCACCTCAGGTACGGTTTTAGTGTGTGACCAGCACGGTACCCCCCTAGCACCGGCCAGAATGTATAACGATGGATTCTGCACCAAACAGGCCGCATCTATTAAAGCGATAGCACCCGCCAACACTGCGGCCCATGGCACCAGCTCTGGCCTGGCAAAGCTACTTTATTTACAGCAGGAATACCCTCAGGCAAGCCGCCTGTTACACCAGGCTGACTGGATAACAGGGAAACTATGCGGGCGCTTTGAAATTAGCGATGAAAACAATGCTTTAAAAACCGGCTATGACCCTCAAAAATCACACTGGCCCAACTGGTTAAACGACCTCAATATACGCACTGAATTATTACCTGAGGTCGTTAGCCCCGGCACCCCCATCGCTAAAATTAAACCCGGCCTGTTTAGTCAAATCAAAATCAACCCGGAATGCCAGATTGTCAGTGGCACCACCGACAGCATCGCGGCCTTTATCGCCACCGGCGCACACAACCCCGGTGATGCGGTAACCTCCCTGGGCAGCACACTGGTGTTAAAAATTGTTTCACAAAAGCCGGTGTACGCAGCAGAATATGGAATTTATAGTCATAAACTGGGCAACTACTGGTTGGCTGGGGGGGCATCAAATACAGGCGGGGCAGTGCTGGCGCATTATTTTAATCCGCAACAAATGCATCAGTTAACGGCTTTACTCAAGCCTGATCAACCTACCCGGCTCAACTATTACCCACTACTTCAGGCCGGTGAACGTTTCCCTGTAAACGACCCGAATCTTCAACCCCGGCTGGAACCAAAAGCGGAAACCGAACTCGAATTCTTTCAGGGTTTACTGGAAGGTATAAGCCAGATTGAGCTTGAAGGATACAATAAACTTCACCAATTAGGTGCCCCCTATCCTTCCCAGGTTTTAACCGCCGGTGGTGGCAGTAAAAATAAACCCTGGACACAAATTCGCCAAATTGCCCTCGGCGTAACGGTTAAACAGGCAGAATACAGTGAGGCATGTTATGGTAGCGCGCTGTTGGCCAGGCAAGGCTTTAATCTAAACAATAACAGCGTTTTATAATTGGAAACTTATGATTAGTAATTTATTCAAAGGCTTCGGCCACATCTTAAGCGGCTTGAAATTAATTACACAACCTGGCTTACGTCGTTTTGTTGTTATTCCCCTGGGCATTAATTTTGCACTGTTTGCTGGTGCCACCTGGTATTTATTTAGTAGGTTTGACGACTGGATAAGCAGCCTGATGCCTGATTTTACTGGCTGGCTAAGTTGGCTAAGCTGGCTAGAAACACTGTTAACCTGGTTATTATGGCCATTATTTTCCATCATGCTTTTACTGGTTATCTTCTACACCTTTAGCTTTGTGGCTAATTTAATTGCCGCACCTTTCAATAGTTTACTGGCGGAAAAAGTTGAAAAATATTTAACCGGCC
>Ga0316207_10000851_pt1 | contig 42526 bp, 36 predicted proteins | sample 6weekpyrite_MG_FD_204943 | JGI IMG/M metagenome (GOLD analysis project Ga0316207, IMG submission 204943) | Microbial mat bacterial communities from mineral coupon in-situ incubated in ocean water Damariscotta River, Maine, United States -... | ecosystem: Environmental > Aquatic > Marine >... | reverse complement strand
GTTTAGCGACAATAGCGCTGTGGCCCCACCTGACTCCATTCCGAACTCAGAAGTGAAACGCAGTAGCGCCGATGGTAGTGTGGGAGTTCCCATGTGAGAGTAGGACATTGCTAAACTTCTATTTAGAGAAGCCCGATGCGAAAGCGTCGGGCTTTTTGCTTTTTAGAAATTGGATTATTAGATTTGCTTTGATGAATTGTCTATTAAAGTTATTTCACTATGTAAAATAAATGATTATTTAACTTCCTAAACGATAATAATTTGTTAAACTATCCGCTCAAAAATAATACTAATAAAATAATATACTAAAGACTCTGCGTTAGAGCTTACAGTATATAACGCATGGGAACCTTGATGGAACCAAGGATAAATGAACTCGAATGTGCGCAAGACCTTAGTTCAGAAGTTAGATCTTTATTAAAGGATTTACACTTAGCCAATGAACTGTTGGAACTTGAAAAAGCACATTGTGATGCAGTAAAGCAAAAGCACCGATTGGAGCTAGAAGCTTTGGTGGGCGAACGAACACAAGAATTGCAAGCAGCAAATTTGAACTTGCGTATGCAAATTGCTGAAAGGCGTAAAGCTGAACAGCAACTGTATTTTGAAGCTCATCATGATGCCCTGACTAAACTTCCCAATCGTGCGATGTTCTCTGATCGACTCGGTTATGCTATTCGTCACTTAAAACGTCATCCTAACCAACGTTTTGCCGTGCTTTTTATTGATCTCGATAGATTCAAAATGATCAATGATACCTTAGGCCATCATGCTGGAGATTTATTTCTTATTGAAATAGCTAATCGTTTGCGTGCTTGCGTTCGTGATAATGATGTTCTCGCAAGACTAGGCGGTGATGAATTTGTAATTTTATTAGATTCTCTAGAGTCTGATGATGCCGAGGAAGTTGCAAGTCGCATAATCGCTAGTATTGAGCAACCTTATACACTTGAAGGTAACACCTTATACTCAAATGCGAGTATCGGTATCGCCTTGTGTCACAGACATTATAAAAATTCAGATGAAATATTACGTGATGCTGATGCTGCAATGTATCAAGCTAAGAGCCTTGGGCGTGGTAGATATGTATTTTTCGATGATAGCATGCGGGAAAAGTTGATAGCGACAATGACGCTAGAGCAAGAACTAAGAGTAGCTATAGAAAAGCAACAATTTGAACTTCATTATCAGCAAATATCAGATCTTCATAGCGCTAAAATAATCGGTTTTGAAGCGTTATTGCGTTGGAATCATCCAACAAAAGGCCTTTTGACGCCAAGTGAGTTTTTATATTTAGCCGAAGAGACAGGTATTATCTTGTTAATTGAAACTTGGGTTGTTGCCGAAGTATCTCGACAATTACAACTTTGGCATAACAGCGATGAATTTCAACATGCTTTTATTGCTATCAATTTATCGGGCAGGCACTTAACACAAGCCAATCAGCTAAATAAATTAATAGCGTTGATCAAAAAGCAAGCATTTGAGCCTCAAAGACTTATTTTAGAATTTAACGAGTCGGCATTTTGCAATCATGGCGAAATCGCGCTTAAAGGATTACGTAAATTGAAGAGCGCGGGGGTTAAATTAGCGCTAGACGACTATGCTTCGGGAGTTTCATCTTTTAGCTTCTTACACTCCTACCCTTTTGAGTTTATAAAGCTTGATCGTGGTTTTATCAAAACATTGAAAAGTAGTGATAAAAACTTGCCTTTGGTTAAAGCATTACATGATCTTGGTGAGCAGTACGGTTACCGTTTAGTTGCTGAAGGAATAGAGTCTGAAGTGGTGATGCAAAAACTTCACTCGGTAGGTTGTGATTTCGGCCAAGGTTATCATATAAGTAAGCCTAAAAAATTAGGATCTAGTGTTTCAACTGAACAAGATAAAAGCTGTGCCTAGCTTTCTAATTGTTATCGACTTACGGTTATTAACCGTCAAATATTGTTTTAGCGCATAATTTTATAAATCACTCACAGTTTTACTCTTTCTCCAGTTAGGTTTCGGTGTATACTGCTGTTAAATAGATTTTAGGAGTTTGTTATGGGTGGTATTGGTATTTGGCAGTTATTAATTATTGCTGTAATTGTAGTTTTGTTGTTTGGCACTAAAAAATTACGTAACTTAGGTGGTGATTTAGGTTCAGCGATAAAGGGTTTTAAAAATGCGGTTGGGGATGATAAAGATTCGGCAACCCAAACTGAAAAAAGCTCAGATACATTAGCAGACAATAGTACTGCTACAAGTAACTCACATCAAAAAGAAACTCAAAAAGACAATAGTCAGGCATAATTTATGTTTGATATAGGTTTTTGGGAGTTAATGCTTATAGGTATTATGGGCTTAGTTGTACTGGGTCCAGAGCGCTTGCCTGTAGCAATTCGCACGATTAAGAGCTGGGTTAGCGGTGTACGAAAGTTTAGTGATACGGTGAAATCCGAACTTTCTGAAGAGTTACGAGTACACGAGCTTCATGCAAACCTCAAAAAAGCTGAGCAAAGTGATATGGCGGATTTAAGCCCTGAAGTTGCTGATTCTGTTAAGTCACTAAAAGAAGCGGCTGCTATGGTAAATGAACCATTTAAAAAAATTGATACTACAACATTAGATTCAATGATTTCCGATTCACTGGCGCACTCAGCAAAAAGCCAAACCGTTGTTGCCGATGATAACGAAGCGAGCAATACAGCGAGCGAAAAACCACTTGCGCCAGTTAAAAGTGAAGTTGACTTAGCTAAAAAAAACAATGAACAAGATACATGAATTCATCTGAGCACTCGCAATCGTCTACATCAACATCACAAGATAAAAATGTGACTCTTTTCGATCATTTACTTGAGTTAAGAACACGTTTACTACGAGCCGTTTTAGGTGTTTTACTCATTTTTTGTTCATTGGTCTATTTTGCACAAGACATTTACCAATATTTAGCTCAACCCTTGTTAGCTACTATGCCTGTTGGCTCACAAATGATAGCCACCGATGTAGCGTCACCTTTTTTTGCTCCATTTAAATTGACTATGGTTTTGTCAATTTTTCTTGCTATGCCCTTTATTTTGTATCAAATGTGGTCTTTTATTGCGCCCGGTTTGTATCGAAATGAAAAAAGATTAATCGCGCCATTGATGCTTGGTTCAACCTTGCTTTTTTATAGTGGTATTGCCTTCGCATATTTTATTGTTTTTCCTGTTGTCTTTGCTTTTTTCACTTCTGTCGCGCCTGAAGGTGTCGTTATTGCCACCGATATCAGTAGTTATTTAGATTTTGTCTTGAAATTGTTTTTTGCATTTGGGGCGGCTTTTGAGATACCCATTGCCATTATTTTAATGTGTTGGACAGGAATAACCACGCCAAATAGTTTACGTGAAAAGCGACCTTATGTTGTGGTTGGCGCGTTTGTTATTGGTATGCTGTTAACACCACCGGATATAATCTCCCAATCAATGCTCGCAATACCAATGTTACTTTTATTTGAAGTAGGCATTATTATCGCGTCGATTTATAGCAAAGATGATGACAATGTAGAGGAAAAAACTAATGAGAATTAACAAAGTTGCGCTAACGGGGATTTTTTCTGTTCTAGTGTCTTTTGGGATATACGCGGAAAATAATAGCGATTTAGCAAGTAACCTTGCGGTTTGTTTGAAAATCCCAGCGAATGAACAACGTTTGGCTTGTTTTGATAACTTAGCTAGAGGTAGTGTTGATACGCTTGCAATAGCAAGCGCAACCAATGCAGCAGTAAAGGCAACAGCACCTGTTAAATCAAAAGAAGCACAGCAAATTGATAATTTTTCTAATCAACACTTGAAAAAAGCACCAGAAGATAGTGGTCCCAATAGTATTACCAGTACTATTACTAAGACAAAGCAATTACTCAGAGGGCAATGGGTTATCTATTTAGAAAATGGGCAGAAATGGCAGCAAAAAGACTCGACAAAAATGAAGCTGAAAGTTGGTGACAGTGTCCGTTTGAAAAAAGGTAGTATGGGCGCAGTATATCTATTTAAAGAAGGTAGTCATCGTAATATTCGGGTTAAACGACTGAAATAGTGATTGATGTTGGTGTTAACCTCACTAATAAACGTTTCGATAAAGATCGAACGGAGCTCCTTGTTCGCGCTAAAAAGAAAGGCGTAGAGCAAATGCTTATCACAGGCACTAACATCGATGAAAGCAAAAAGGCGCTAGCTTTATGTCAATTTTATCAACAACAGTTTCCTAACAGGTTATTTTCGACCGCAGGTGTGCATCCTCATGATGCCGATGGGGTTAGCGATGATTATATAGCAGAGCTGACAAGATTAGCCGAACAACCCCAGATTAAAGCGATAGGGGAATGTGGTTTAGACTTTAATCGAAATTTTTCTGCTCCAGAGCAACAGTTAACAGTATTTCAAGCACAAATAGAGCTAGCTGCAGAGCTCAATATGCCGTTGTTTTTACACCAACGTGACGCCTTTGAGCCATGGTTTAATAAGTTAAAACCTTATGTTGAACACGTTCCTGCTATGATTGCCCATTGTTTTACCGGTAATAAGCATGAGCTTGAGCAATGTTTAAGTGTTGGTATGTATATTGGCATTACAGGTTGGTTATGTGATGAACGAAGAGGGCAGTCTTTGCAAGACATTGTCAGTATCATTCCATTAAATCGCTTACTCATTGAAACAGATGCCCCTTATTTGACACCAAGGACAATTAAACCAAAACCTAAAAGTAGTCGAAATGAACCGAGTTACTTACCTTATATTGTTGCGAAAATTGCAGAAATTACAGCGCTTGACCCCAGCGATATTGCTTGCCAAACTAGCATAAATGCTCGACAAGTTTTTAACTTACCCCTTTAATTTATTATTTTAATTAAGACTTATATCACTATTAACTATGTTTATGTTTTTTCATCAATTTCTTAAATTATCACAACTATTGTACGGTATAGTAGTTGTGTTTTTGATGATACCGCTTGCGTATGCAAATGTAGACATTCCCACTTATAAACTCGAAACAGAGCAGCATCAAATTGTTACTTATTTATACCGTCAAATCGAAAAATCACAAAAACACTCGTTTAGCGATATAAGTGATCTAACGGATCAACAATGGCAAAAAACGCAATTAACCAATGGTGATTTATTGATTATGCCCGGAGAAAACTGGTTTGTATTCAAATTGAAAAATACCAGTGAAGTAGTGAAGCAAACTTATTTAGAAGTGGCCAATCAAGTAAGAATGAGTGCAACCCAGCTATATATTCAACGAGGTTTTCGTGAATTTGAGCAACAAGACTTATCTTTGCAACGCAGTAATAATCGTAGCGCCATGATTAGTGTTGCACCCTATTCAGAAGTAACCGCTTATTTATTAATTAAAAGCACTACCCAGCTTCGCTCTACGGCTGTTATATACTCAAGTAAGGCTTATGTTGAAGTAACGAGTTCACTGCAATTTAAACAAGGTTTGGCAATAGGGGGCTTACTTTGTTTATCTTTTGCATTGCTATTGCTATTTTTTGCAACCGGCAGTAAAGCCATTTTTATTCTATTTGGTTACTTTCTCAGTAATACGTTAATGCTTTCAGCAATGCTAGGCTTTAATTTGTACTATTTATTACCACATTTACCAGAGCTAATAGGTATTGAGTTACCGTTATTAACCGCATCATCGGCTATATTTCTATTAATATTTACCGCCCAGCTTTTTAATTTAAAAATAAAGTTCTATAACCTTTATCAGGTAATACGGGTTTGTTTTTGGGGATTACTGCTTTATATGCCGCTGAGTATTCAGTTGTCTGTAGTTGATAACATTAGCATTAGCATGGCTATTTATACCTTGGTTATTTTGTCACTAGCACTTGTAGGTGCTTATTTGCATAAACAGGGTAGTCGTTTGGCCTTATTATTTACTTTTGCCATGGCTGCCCAGTTTATTTTTGTGCTAATTGTTATCTCTTCTGTTAATTGGTATGACATAGGTTTTGTTGCTCATAGAAGCTTATTTTATAGTGTTATATTTTGGTTAAATGGCTTGCTAGTAACTTTTATAATGAGTCGTCAGTACCGTTATCAAATTGAAGATAAACAAGAAGCGCAGCGACAAGCGCTGGCAAGTGCAGTTGCTTCTGAGCGAGCACAAGAAGAATTGCTAAGGTTACAATCGCAAAGCCAAGACGAATTAGAAGATCGAGTACAAGAGCGTACCTTAGAGTTAAACATTGCTTTGCAGGAGTTAGAAGAAGCCAACCATGAGCTTGAACAAAAAAACACCTTAGACGAGCTGACCGGCTTATTTAATCGGCGTTTCTATGATCAAAAAATATTGGCTGAATACCGTCGCAGTAAACGTAATTTAACACCACTCAGTTTAGTGCTAATTGATATTGATCATTTTAAAGTTGTTAATGATACCTACGGGCATTTAGCTGGAGATCAGTGTCTTGTCTGGATTGGTGAACATATAAAGAAAAGTATGAAACGTAGCACAGATATGGCGTTTCGTTACGGCGGTGAAGAGTTCTGCTTGATTTTACCTGATACCGACGGCAAAGGGGCGGTAGCGTTAGCCGAAGCCCTTAGAAAGAATATTGCTCAGCAAGCTTGTACGTATAAAGGTATTGATATCCCGTTAACCATTAGTAGTGGTATCTGCACTTATCAGCAACAGGATGATGTTTTACCGGAGCAATTATTTGCCGGAGCCGATAAAGCGCTTTATCAGGCAAAACATGATGGACGAAATCAAACACAAGAATGCAAAGAACATCTTGAATAATTTAGAAAAACTTTAGGAACTTGGTAATGAATAACAGTAGTAATATTTTTGGTCAGTATCCTGCACGTCGTATGCGCCGTATGCGAAAAGACGATTATACCCGCCGTTTAATGGCAGAAAATCAATTAACCGTTAATGATCTGATTTACCCTATTTTTGTTTTAGAAGGTCAAAATCAGCGAGAATCTATAGCTTCAATGCCAGGAGTAGAGCGTAAAAGCATCGACCTGTTATTAGAAGAAGCACAAGAGTTAGTTGATTTAGGCGTTCCTGCAATCGCTATTTTCCCTGTTACTCCAAGTAGTAAAAAATCATTAATGGCAGAAGAAGCTTATAACCCTGAAGGTTTAGCACAACGTACTGTTCGCGCTTTAAAGGCTAAATTTCCACAGTTAGCGGTTATTACTGACGTGGCTCTTGACCCTTTCACGACCCATGGTCAAGATGGCATTTTAAGCGAAAGTGATGATAATAAAGCGGGCGCGACAGGTTACGTTGTAAATGAAGTGACCAAAGATATTTTGGTCAAACAAGCATTGTCTCATGCACAAGCCGGAGCTGATATCGTTGCGCCATCAGATATGATGGATGGCCGTGTAGGCGCTATTCGCCAAGGGTTGGAAGAAAATGGTTTCGTTAACACTAAAATTTTAGCTTACTCTGCAAAATACGCCTCTAATTACTATGGCCCGTTTCGCGATGCTGTCGGCTCTGCAGGTAACCTCAAAGGTGGTGATAAACACACTTATCAAATGGATCCAGCCAATAGCAATGAAGCGCTGCATGAAGTTGCGCAAGATATTAATGAGGGTGCTGATATGGTGATGGTGAAGCCGGGTATGCCTTATTTAGATGTAGTGCGCCGGGTGAAAGATACCTTTGCAGTGCCAACGTATGCTTACCAAGTGAGTGGTGAATATGCGATGCATATGGCTGCTATTCAAAATGGTTGGTTAGCAGAAAAACCTTGTGTAATGGAAGGGTTATTAGCGTTTAAGCGTGCTGGTGCCGATGGAATTTTGACTTATTTTGCTAAACACGTGGCAAGGTGGTTAAAAGAAGATGCCATGTAGATGAAATACAGTAAGCGAGATTTAAATTACGCTTACAGGTTTTAAGAAAACAGCCTTGATTTTGGCAACATTTCAAATAGTAAGCCTTCGCGTAATGCCCCAGATGACAACCTAAGCTCTTTAATTGCTAAACAATTAAAGAGCGCAATTAAAATACTTAAGCCACTGGCTAACACCGGTGATCTATCAGCACGTAAACCTTTAAGGGTTGAATTTTCCATACTAATAGCATCAATCGTTTTACAGTGGATAAGTGTAGTTTTTATTTCAGATAAAAAATCAGGGGTAATCACTATAGGTTGTTGGCGAAACGCTAATATTTCAGCTAACGCTTGCATTGTACCAGAACCACCAACAACAGCTTGCCAACCAAACTTTATGAAATCAGCACAGTAAGGCTTGATTATACTGCTAGCAGCAGCAATGGCAGCAGTGAAGTTTTCACTAGTAAGTTGACCATCAATAAAATATTGCTCTCTAAAACTGACACAACCTAAATTTAAACTGATAGCTTGTTGCGCGGTAAAATTCTGGCCAACTATTAACTCGGTACTGGCACCGCCAATATCAAGTACTAAGCGTTTTTGTGATAAATTATCATTACAGGTATGAGCAACACCGCTGTATATAGTAGTCGCTTCTTGTTCACCACTAAGTAATTTAATATCTAATGGTAAAACTTTGTTAGCTTGCTGAAGAAAAATGTCACTGTTTTGGGCAATTCTTAAGGTGGCAGTGGCGACAATGCGAATGTTATTTAGGGGAATACTTGCAAGGTGCTTAGCAAATAATTGCAGGCAGTCGAGACCACGGCTAATGGCATCAGTACTTAGGTTATTGTGCTCATCAAGCCCAGCAGCTAAGCGAACCTTGCGCTTAACTTTATTAACGGTTTGAATTTTATTGTTATGTAAACGGCAAATAAGTAAATGAAAGCTATTGGAGCCTAAATCAACCACAGCATAGTGCTCTGCATTGTACTGTGGTATTTGATTAAACGTTTCCATAACAACAAAAAAGGCGCTTAACGACGGCCACGGTAGTTACTGTTGCCACGGTTACCGCCTTGCCTATTACCACTAGGGCGACCTGAATTTGGTCTATGGCGACGTTGACGAGGTTTAGGTTTTGGTAAATCATCTAGTAAAGCTTCATGATCATATTTTGTTACTGGCAATTCATGTTCAATGTAATCTTCAATAGCTGGTAAATTAAAGACATACTGCTCACACGCTAAACTGATTGCATGACCTGTTGCGCCAGCGCGGCCGGTACGACCAATACGATGTACATAATCTTCACAATCATCAGGTAAATCATAGTTAAATACGTGTGTTACCGCTGGAATATGCAAACCACGAGCAGCAACATCGGTCGCAACGAGAAAATCTAAACTACCGTCAGTAAATTGCTCCAATATTTTCAAACGTTTTTTCTGTGGCACATCACCGGTTAATAAGCCAACACGTAGTTTATCTGCAACGAGGTGATCGTAGAGCTTTTCACATACATGTTTGGTATTAGCAAAAACAATAGCTTTTTCAGGCCAGTCTTCTTCGATTAATGTTTGTAACAGCGTCATCTTATCTTCATTAGACGGATAAAATAACTCTTCACTGATACGAGTATTGGTTTTTTGTTCAGGCTCTACTTCAACGCTGGTTGGGTCATTCATATGCTCAAAGGCAAGTTCTTTGACACGAAAAGATAGTGTTGCGGAAAATAGCATGCTTAAGCGTTCAGTAGCTGGCGGCATTTTGTTAAACATGTAACGAATATCTTTGATAAAGCCCAAATCGAACATTCTGTCAGCTTCATCAAGCACAATGACTTCAAGGTTTTTAATATTGTAAATACCTTGTTTCATGTAATCGAGTAAACGACCACAAGTGCCAATTAAAATATCAACACCTTGTTCAAGCTCTAAACGCTGGCTATCATAGCCTTCGCCGCCATAAACAACACCAAGACGTAAACCTGTACTTTTAGACATTTCAATGGCATCGCGGTGAATTTGAATAGCTAACTCACGGGTTGGTGCCATAATCAATGCTCTGGGCTGATTATGTGTAGGTGCTTCTTTTTGCAATAGGTGATGAAAGGTAGCGGCTAAAAAGGCAATGGTTTTACCTTCTCCTGTTTGTGCTTGTCCAGCAATATCAGTGCTTTGAAGCAATACAGGTAAAGATTTCGCCTGAATAGACGTACAATGTTTGAAGCCCATGGCTTCTAATCCGGTCACTACTTGTGGGGCAAGATTTAAGTCAGCGAATTTTATTTCTGTTAAGTGTGTTTTTTTCATGGCGCTAGCTTAACACCTTAATTCACTAGTTAATAACTAATTTTGTCTTATGAATAAAACAAACTTGAAATTTCAATTTTATAACCCCATAAAGATGGTATATTAAAATTAAACAGATTGGCATAATTGCCATAACCAACGGAGAATGAGATGAACGACAAAATTGTTCAGCTAACTGATGATAGTTTCGAAGCCGATGTTTTAAAAGCATCAGGTTTAGTATTGGTTGATTTTTGGGCTGAATGGTGCGGTCCTTGTAAAATGATAGCGCCAGTGCTTGATGATATTGCCAACGAATATGAAGGCAAAGTAACTGTTAGCAAATTAAATATTGATGAAAACTCAGATACAGCACCTAAATATGGCGTACGTGGTATCCCAACGCTATTGTTGTTTAAAGATGGCGAGCTTGCTGATACTAAAGTTGGCGCACTATCAAAAACTCAATTAAAAGAATTTTTAGATAAAAACCTTTAGCTGAAATCTACAATTCAAAAGCCTGATTTATTCAGGCTTTTTTATATTCCAAACAACATTCTTTGAAAATATTTACTTACATTTTAACTAGCACCTTTACCTAATTTATTTTTAATGCTAAATTTAGGTTCTGAGTAAAAAACAACACCCCTTTACCCCTATTCTTTTATCTATATTGCAACTTTGTTGGCTATTATATTCACTGAATTAAGTGCTACATTTTAGAAAAGAAGAATATAAAAACATATGAAACATACTGTCGTTGGCAATCGCCACAGACATAATCACTTAAAATATTTAAGAAACCTCCTATGAACCTTACCGAATTAAAAGAAAAATCCATTAATGAACTGGTTAAGCTAGCTGAATCTATGCAGTTAGAAAACCTCGCTAGAACCCGTAAGCAAGATATAATTTTTGCAATATTAAAAAAACATGCTGAAAATGATAATGATATTTTTGGTGGCGGTGTTTTAGAAATTCTACAAGATGGTTTTGGTTTTTTACGCTCTGCCGACTCTTCTTACTTAGCGGGCCCTGACGATATTTACGTATCTCCTAGTCAAATTCGCCGCTTTAGTATGCGTACTGGTGATACTATTCAAGGTAAGATTCGTTCACCGAAAAAAGGTGAGCGTTACTTTGCTCTGTTAAAAGTAACAGAAGTAAATTTTGACCGTCCGGAAAATGCACGCAATAAAATTTTATTTGAAAATTTAACACCCATTCACCCAAATGACCGTATTACCATGGAGCGTGGTAACGGCTCGACAGAAGATATTACTGCACGTGTATTAGATTTGGCATCACCTATTGGTAAAGGTCAGCGTGGTTTGATTGTTGCCCCGCCAAAGGCAGGTAAAACATTATTACTACAAAATATCGCGCAAAGTATTGCCCATAACCACCCTGATGCTGAATTAATGGTATTGCTTATTGATGAACGTCCTGAAGAAGTAACCGAAATGCAACGCTTAGTTAAAGGTGAAGTAGTTGCCTCTACCTTTGACGAACCTGCTAGCCGCCATGTTCAAGTGGCTGAAATGGTAATTGAAAAAGCCAAGCGTTTAGTAGAGCATAAAAAAGACGTGGTAATTTTACTTGATTCAATAACACGTTTAGCCCGAGCGTATAATACGGTTGTGCCGTCGTCAGGCAAAATCTTAACCGGTGGTGTTGACGCTAATGCACTGCATCGTCCTAAACGCTTCTTTGGTGCAGCACGTAACATTGAAGAGGGTGGTAGTTTAACTATTATAGCCACTGCTTTAGTTGAAACTGGCTCTAAAATGGATGAAGTTATTTACGAAGAATTTAAAGGCACGGGTAATATGGAATTACACTTATCACGTAAAGTGTCTGAAAAGCGTGTATTCCCTGCCATTCATATTAATCGCAGTGGCACTCGCCGTGAAGAACTAATTACTAAGCCTGATGAATTACAAAAAATGTGGATCTTACGTAAAATCGTCCATGAAATGGATGAAGTTGGCGCTATTGAATTTTTAATTGATAAATTAGCGATGACCAAAACCAATAATGAATTTTTTGATTCAATGAAGCGAAAATAAGTTAAATTATAATAGCGTTTTAAAGCCAGCTAATTAGAGCTGGTTTTTTTATGCTTAAAAATAATAATATTGACAATAAAATACCTTAAACTAATCTTTATAGACAATGAGTTAATGATTTTTAATAAGAAATTTAATCAAATTGGTATTACATGAAAATATTAATGTTAGCGCAGTTAATCTTGTTCTTTACCAGTTTAGCTACACAAGCAAACACTATTGAAATTCAAGTAGTGACTGAAGACGCATACCCTTTGCAGTATGAAAGTAAAGGTGAAATTGTCGGCTCTGCTACAGCACTCATGAAAGAAGTGTTAGATCAAGCTCAAATAAGCTATAGCATAGAAATACTACCTTGGGCGCGAGCATATCAAACCGCGCTACACAGAAAAAATGTTTTAATTTATTCTATTACTCGCAATAAAGATCGTGAACCGCTGTTTAATTGGATTGGCAAAATCATGGATCTAAATTATTTTTTATATGGTTTAGAGAGCACCAAGATAGATAAAAATGCACCTTTGCAGGTATTGAAGAATTATCGTATAGCGGTAAGTCGTGGTGGAGTTGTACACCAATACTTACGTAAAAAAAGTGTTGAAAATCTTCATGTGGTTACTCGAAAAAAACAAGAAATAGAGTTGTTACAAACACGTCGTGTTGATTTTATGGTAGGTGTTGAAGGTTTGTTTTACGAAAGTTGTATGCGAGAAAAACTAAATTGCACTAATTTAAAGCCGCTATATCGATTAAAAGAGCCTTCAACAGCATTTTATTTTGCCTTAAGTAAAAGCACGGATTTAGCGGTCGTTGAAAAAATTCAAAAGGCGTATCAAGCAGTGATGATGAAAAAATCTCAGCACGAAAATAGATAAAACTTACTTTCTCAATTTTGACAAATGAATAAACCATTGGGTAATCAAATGGCCACTTTATGGTACAAGCCATTAAAAACGGTTTTCCATGTTTTCCCCTTGTTAATGCTAGTTTGCCAATGTTGGCGTACATCGCCATTTTTCAAGGGTGTCCAAGTGATTTTATTTAAAACGGCTGCGCCATCTTTATTGCGAGTTTCGCCAGTCATGACCATAGCGTTATCTTTTATCCCACCTGAAAGCATCAGTAAGTAACCAGAATTGTCAATCCATGTTTGGTGCCATTGTTGAGTTTGTTCATCAAAAATATTCAAGCTTTTGCCCTGATAGCCAGTTGCTGTGGTGTACTCTTCAAGTAAACCGCAGCCATCATTTATTTTCGTTATGGTGTTGTGGCTGAGATCTTTACTGGTAGGCGAGCTGACTTGCCACTTTCCTAACCAGAAATCAAAAGCTCGGTGTTGGCTGCCTTCGCAAGCAGCAAAAATAGTGTTACTTACAAATACTAAAAGCAGTATTGAATATTTCATCAAAACATCCTCAAATGTGAAAGAAAAGATTTACCACACTAACACAGAGAATAATAAAATTAAGTATCATTCGCATAAACAATTATGTCTTTGTGAGTGGAGCGGGGTATAATTGCGACAACTTTTGTACCCTATTTATTATCAAAATAATTATGAAGTATAGCGATTTACGAGACTTTATCAGTCAGTTAGAGAAAATAGGACAATTAAAGCGTATCAGCACACCTATCTCTACCCATTTAGCCATGACTGAAATAAGTGACCGCACGCTCCGTGCCAAAGGACCAGCATTATTATTCGAAAATGCTGTTGATGAAAATGGTCAGCCTTTTGATGTGCCGGTATTAACTAACTTGTTTGGTACACCAGAGCGAGTTGCGCTAGCGATGGGGCAAACGGATGTTAATGCTTTACGTGAGGTTGGAAAGCTACTTGCCATGCTAAAAGAGCCCGAACCACCAACGGGTTTGCGTGATGCTTTAGGTAAATTCCCTATTTATAAGCAAGTGCTCAACATGCCAACTAAGGTGATTAAAAAAGCACTTTGTCAGCAAGTGGTATTCAAGGGCGATGACGTTGATTTAACCAAGTTACCCATTCAAACGTGTTGGCCTGGAGATGTGGCACCATTGATTACTTGGGGTTTGACTATTACCAAAGGTCCACATAAAGAGCGACAAAATTTAGGTATTTACCGTCAGCAAGTTTTAGCTAAAAACAAAGTGATTATGCGCTGGTTATCACATCGTGGCGGTGCGTTAGATTTTCAAGAGTTTAAAAAGACTAATCCCGGTGAAAAATATCCAGTGTCGGTTGCGCTTGGCGCTGATCCTGCCACTATTTTAGGCGCGGTAACACCAGTGCCAGATACCTTGTCTGAATATGCCTTTGCTGGTTTATTACGTGGCGCGAAAACAGAGGTCACTAAATCAATCAGTAATGATTTGCAAGTACCGGCAACGGCTGAAATTATTCTAGAAGGTTATCTTGACCCAACTGAGACAGCGCCCGAAGGCCCTTATGGCGATCATACTGGTTATTATAATGAAGTTGATGATTTCCCCGTATTTACTGTAACGCATATTACTATGCGTAAAGATGCTATTTATCACAGTACCTATACCGGCCGACCGCCAGACGAGCCGGCAATTTTGGGCGTAGCGTTAAATGAAGTATTTGTGCCAATTTTACAAAAGCAATTTCCTGAAATTCAAGATTTTTACTTACCGCCAGAGGGATGTTCATATCGCTTAGCGGTAGTCACCATTAAAAAGCAATATGCAGGGCATGCTAAGCGCGTAATGATGGGGGTTTGGTCTTTCTTGCGCCAGTTTATGTACACTAAATTTGTGATTGTTTGTGACGACGATGTTGATGCGCGCAATTGGGAAGACGTGATTTGGGCAATGACCACACGCATGGATCCAAGCCGAGATACAGTGCTAATTGAAAATACGCCAATAGATTATTTAGACTTTGCCTCGCCAGTTTCAGGTTTAGGCTCTAAAATGGGTTTAGATGCAACCAATAAGTGGCCGGGTGAAACAGACAGAGAGTGGGGTGTTCCTATTGTTATGGATGAAACCATAAAACAACAAGTAGATGATATTTGGGATGAGCTTGATATTTTCCCAACAGCTAACCAATAAAGAAAAGAGAAAAATTAATGAAGACAATTACTTGTCAAATAGTGTCGTTAACTTCACTCACAGCGCATGTATTTAAAGTGCTATTAGCGCCAAGTGAAAAAGTAGATTTTATTGCTGGGCAATACTTAAATTTTGTTATGAGTGATGAAGACAAACGTCCTTTTTCTATCGCTAGCTCGCCCAACAGTGATTTAATTGAATTGCAAATAGGTGCTTTTGTAGCTGATAGCTATCCAATGCAAGTTATTGAGCGCATTAAATCTGCACAAGCAGATAATAGTGCAATCACCATAGAAATCCCTTTAGGTCATGCCCAATTACGCGCGGACAGTGAACGACCTTTATTACTATTGGCTGGCGGTACAGGTTTTTCTTATATCAAGTCAATGTTTGAATATTTAGCTGAGCAAAATTCGCAGCGACATATTATGGTTTATTGGGGCTTGCGTGAATTGTCGGCTACCTATGAATTAGCAGAAACTGCCGCAACTATCGCCAAATTACCTCACGCAAACTTTATTCCTGTTATTGAGAATATCGATGAAAATGCCAGTGAAGCTTGGCAAGGTAAAACAGGTTTAGTACACCAAGCGGTCATGCACGATATCGTAAGCTTAGAGCCTTATGACATCTATCTAGCCGGTCGCTTTGATATGGTTGGCGCTATTCGTAGCGATTTTGTCGAACATGGCGCATTACTTGAACATATGTATGCGGATGCGTTTGCTTTTATTTAAATTGAACCATGCACTTTAAAACTGAATAGTTATTATTGTGACTTTGTTTTACTGATTATTAGAGAAATAATGGATTATCGAATTACTACAGTTAAGAATGACATGGATATTGATGCTATTCATGACTATCTTTCGCATTCATATTGGGCAGAAAATGTGCCCAAACACACAATTGCTAAAGCTATTGATAATTCATTGTGCTTTGCCGTACTTGCTCGCGATAAACAAGACACCGAACAACAAGTAGGCTTTGCTCGTATGATCACAGATACAGCGACTTTCGCCTATTTAGCCGATGTGTATATTTTAGAAAAACATCGTGGCCAAGGGTTGAGCAAACAGTTGATGGCGGCGATTATTGAACATCCTCAGTTACAAGGCTTGCGTCGAATGATGTTAGCCACAAGAGATGCTCATGGCTTATATGAACAGTTTGGTTTTACTGCACTAACAGATGAAAAAATGTTTATGCAATTGTGGACGCCTGATGTTTATGCTCAGACGTCTTAATTCGACGATAATAAATTAAGCTTAACCCACACTTCATTAGCCGCTTGATACTGACCTTCTTCTGTCAGAGCTTGAGCAAAGGCTTGTAAGTCTTGACGATCGTATGGTTTATCTTTTAGATTAGCAGCTTGAGTCGTATCAAGTTTCACTAAGCTACCAAAGGCTCTTTCTGCCATCGACCATTGCTGACTCATTACCGCTAAATGACCTAAACAACTTAACCATTGAGCATTTTGATTATCACCATGAAGATGTTTTTGCACAATAGCAATTAGCGGCTCACTTTGTTTAATTGGCAAAGTACGCAGCTGTTTTAGAAAGCGTGCGTTGGGTTGCTTTTTAAGAAGTGGGGTAATAAGTTTAGTTAATGGCTCAGTAATATTTTGTTCAGCTAACACATGACAATAAGCAAATAAAACCGCTTCTCGTTGTTTAACTTTACCTTTAAGTGCTTTCCAATAGGCTTGTAAACTTGCTTGATCTTGTTGCTGAATGATATTGCTAAAAGCACCGTAATAAGCTTTTTCTTCCCAAACTTGCACTTTTTCATCACTAATGGCTTTGTTTTTTCGAGCTGATGTTAAATAATCTACTGCAGTTTCAAAACGCTTTTCCAATAAGCATAAATCAATTTCTAATGATAACAAGCGCGTATCGTGACCAATGTGTTTATGGTTTTCATCAATTAAAGTTCGAGCTTGTTTATAAGCTTCACTGCGTTTTTGATTCATCAATAACTTTACTTTAACAATAACACTGGTGATATCAGCTTCTTTCGATTTTGCGGTTTCTTGCGCTAATAGCCCTAAATAATGATTAGTGTTTTCATCAATTTCTTGTTTGGCAGCAGCGGCAGCAGCAAGTAAATAGGCACTTTGCTGACGTTTAGCGGGCTCGGCACTTTTTGCAAATAGCTGCTCTGCTGTTTGGTAATCTTCAAGCATGAAAGCTGCTAGGCCTTTGTTAAAATTAGCTATGCCTCGTCTTTTTCCGGCAAAAGCAACCGTATGCCAAGCTTTAAAGCTAATTTTAAAACCACCACGAACTAGCTTATAGGCAAAAAATCCTGTAACCAGTAGGGCGGTAAGCCAAAAAAAGGCAGCATAAATCGTTAGCTCAAAAACACGCTCGCCTAGGGCAATTAAAATATATCCGGGATCATTTAATAACAGTGGACTTAAGGCTAAAACAGCAAAGAAAAGTACAATAATGGTGACAAAACGAATCATATTTTGCCCTCACTTTTTTCTTGGTTGTTCTGTTTAATAGGGGCTTGTTCTGCTTCAGATTTTTTGTCTTGAGATGACTGCTTAATATTATCAGTTGTTTGTTTAGACTCAATAGCTGAACTGCCTGTAGCATTAGCCATTTTCACTCTGATCGCCTTTAACGCACTCAATTCATTGGGGTAATTATAAGCTATTTGTTTTTGCTGTAAGTCTTGTAGCGTTTTAATAAACTGTTGGTTACTGCTGGCGTTCATATCAAAAAACTCATTAAGCCACTGTTGGATTTCGGTTAGCGATTTTTGATAAATATCACCTTTACGCTCAGTTGCTGCCCACAAGGCTAACTGAATTTTTAAGCTTAAGTTTTGTTTTAAGTTTGATTGTTGTTTTGGTGAAATTAATGGCTCAACATTGCCTGTTCTGGAACGAATGCGGATAAAATCGTTGAAAAATTTCTGCCATGTTTTTGCTAAATTATGCTGCCAATCACTTATGTCGTTAGATAATGTTAAATCGTTTTCTTTACTATTTTCACTGCCTAAATCGACAATTGCTAGCGGAAGCTGAGCAACTTGCTTATTCATCGCCATTAAGGTTAACACAACCTCATCTGTTTGCAGTGTTGGCATTAGCTCTAAAGACTTAATGTCTTGTAGGATCACTTCACGTACCGATAGAAATGTTGGGTCATTTAGCTCAGCTAAACGTTTATTGGCATCGTTGAGTAAACCTATGGCGGCATGGGTATCATGTTCTAGCCACAATGTGCGTGCGGCAATACGAATTAAGTATTCAGCTTCGTGTAATAACCAGTCGCTAGATTGGCGTTGGTTAATGTTTTGCTTAAGTTGAGTAACGTTAGCATCAAGCTCGGCAATTTTTGCCTGACTTGTACTCTTGATTGTCGCAATTACTTGTTGTAATTCTTGGTCGAAGTTTTGTTGTTGCTTGATAAGTGCTCGTTGCACTTGTTGTTGATAACGAGTTAAAGCGGCATCATTTTCAGCGTTTATTTTTTGCGTTAGATTTTGTGATAATTTTTGGTCTTGAAGTTGTTGCCAATAATAATGCCCAGCAGGTGTGGCGACAGCAAGGAGAAGCGCAAAAATCGCTAATTTAGATACCTTATTTACAGAAGCATTGGATGATAATTGTTGACTACTTGCTTTTTTTTGCACTGTTTTTTTCGTGGTGTTTTTATTTGAACTGATCTTAGGGGTAGATTCACTGGTTTTCGGGGAGCTTAATGGCGTTGTTGATTCAGTCATTGTTCATTCCATTATTTATTGATTTTAATCTGTTGCAATGTGGTTGTTATCGCTTGTTCACTGGCACCATCACTCAACATAATATTGGCTAAACCAAGCTGGCTAGCTTTATCAGCAATACGTTGACTAGCAACGAGCCAGATACACTGATTTTGCCAATAATTGGCTAACGTTTGCTCGTGATTGTTAATCGTTAACTGTATTAGTTGCTCTAATAGTGCGTTACTAGTGACGACAATACAATTTATTTGCTGCGTAAACCATTGTTTACTTATATCTTTAGCAAATGTTCGCCATACGCGCTGATAACTTTCTAAATAATTTACCTTAGCACCGGTCTTTTTTAACTGTGTCGCTAAAAATTCTCTGCCACCATCACCGCGCACAATAGTAACCGATTTCGCTTGCAAGCTTTCATTTAACAGCGGTAAAGCTAAAATTCCTTCGCTATTTTCTTGGTCAGGGCATCGCACATTATTAATACCTAGCGCTTGTAAAGCTGCTTTGGTTGCTTTGCCTACAGCAATAATATGCTGATAGTGCCAATGCTTTGAAGAAAAAGTAGTATGTGCGAACTCCACCGCAGCAACGCTAACAAAAATTATAATATCGCTATTTACAAGTAAGCGTTTACTCGTATGATTATCTGCTAAGGGCTGGTAATCAAACAAGGGCTGATTTATATAAGCTATATCGGCTGCTGCAAGTCGCTCAGCAAGCACTTGCGCTTTTTTTGTTGGCCGCGTAATTAATACGTTAAGCGGGCTGCTATTTTGTTGCATCGGCATTTTATTTATTAGTGTGTGCGTAAACCTCTTGCAATATTTTATCCGCGCCAAGACCGAGCAATTCTTGCGCTAGCTTATTGCCTAGCGCTTCGCCTTGTTCAACAGGGCCGCTGATTTCACTGGCAATTATTTCACTACCGTCAATAGCGCCCACTAAACCGCGCAGATGAACCGCTTTGCCATCGTCAGAAATAACACTATAACTAGCAATTGGCACCTGACAACCACCCTCTAACGCTTTATTCATTGCGCGTTCAGTTAATACACGAATGCGGGTTGTGTTGCATTCAAGTGGTGCCAATAAGGCTTTGATGGTGTCGTCATTAGTACGACATTCAATGCCAACAGCACCTTGACCATTGGCCGGTAACATTTCTTCTGGTTCAACATATTGACTAATACGCTCGCCCATTTTCAAGCGAAGTAAACCAGCGGTGGCTAAAATAATGGCGTCATATTGACCTTCATCTAATTTTCTTAAACGCGTATTAACGTTACCACGTAAATCACGAATATCAAGATCTGGGCGTTTAGCCTTTAATTGACACTGACGACGTAAGCTTGAAGTACCAACAATAGCGCCTTGAGGTAAATCATTCAGTGTCGCATAAGTATTTGAAACAAACGCATCACGAGGATCTTCTCGGGGGCAAATTACTTCTAAACCTAAGCCATCAGGGAAGTCAACCGGTACATCTTTCATTGAGTGCACGGCAATATCGGCTCTGTCTTCAAGCATAGCGACTTCTAATTCTTTAACAAAAAGCCCTTTGCCGCCCACTTTTGCCAAGGGCGTGTCTAAAATAATATCGCCTTTGGTAGTCATTGGTATCAATTCAACATTAATATTTGGATGAAAATGCTCTAATTGTGCTTTCACATATTCAGCCTGCCATAAGGCGAGGGCACTTTTACGGGTGGCTATTCTTACTGTTGTCATTACGCTTATTCTCAATTAATCTGCGGATAAAGTTAATTCTGTCTCTGCTTGGGTACTAACGGCTGCGGATAAAAATTGCCAAAACTCATCACCACCACGTTTATCTGTCCAGAGTGAGTCACTGTCAGAATAGGTAAAATGATGACCATTAAATTTTGTCGCTACCCAAATTTCATGTAAGGGTGCTTGTTTATTAATAATGATTTTGGTCGCATTTTTAAAGGTCAGCGTTAGTAAGCCGCCAACGCCTTCATAATCTATATCTACCCCACATTCTTCAATGGCTTCTTCAATGGCAAGTAACAGATCTTCGGCTATTAAATTATATTGGCTATCGTTCATTGGCTTTCTTTAGTTGTTTGGGCATTGTGCATGTGAGTATAATACCAATCAAACAAGATAAATATAACAATTAAGTGCAGCACAAAGCTTGATTTAAACGACTTTCAGGGCAAAAACTGCTTATCATGGCCAAAATTCAACACGTTTTATTCTTTGTACTCGCATTGTTAATGCTAACCGCTTGTGGCTCAAAAGGTGATTTATATCAGGTTGCTGAGCCAGAGGTAGTGCCAAATACCACAGTTTCAGCCCCGCAAACTAGTGACAGTGAAACTAAGAAGAAACAGCCGTAATGTTAGTTAATTTTTCTAAAATGCATGGCTTAGGTAACGATTTTTTAGTACTTGATAACGTTACTCAAAATGCGTATTTATCAAATGAACAAATCGCCAAATTAGCAGACAGAAACTTTGGTGTTGGTTTTGACCAATTACTGATAGTTGAGCCGCCTTATGATCCTGATCTAGATTTTCATTACCGTATTTTCAATGCTGACGGTAGCGAAGTTAATCAATGTGGCAATGGCGCGCGTTGTTTTGCTCGTTTTGTTCGAATGAAAGGTTTATGCAATAAAAATAAAATTCGAGTATCAACGGCTTCGGGTAAAATGACTTTATTTGTTGAGCGCGATGGTAATATTTCTGTCACCATGCCAGTGCCGCAATTTGAGCCAGCGAAAATTCCATTTACTGCCCAAAAAGCGGAAGGTACTTATATTTTACGTAGTGATTCAGAAACTGTGCTTTGTGGTGCGGTTTCATTAGGTAATCCACATTGTGTTGTAACTGTGGATGATGTGCTTACTGCACCTGTTGCTCGTTTAGGTAAAGAACTCTCGTTACATGAGCGTTTTCCAGAACACGCCAATGTTGGTTTTATGGAAGTGGTGGCAGCGAATCAAATAAAATTACGGGTGTATGAGCGTGGTGCTGCAGAAACCCTCGCTTGTGGTAGCGGTGCTTGTGCCGCCGTAGTTATTGGTCAAATGCAAAATAAGTTAAGCAGGCAAGTTACCGTTGAATTGCCTGGTGGCAAATTAAGAATATATTGGAAAGGCCCTGGATACCCAGTAAAAATGTCTGGCCCAGCGGTGCATGTGTTTGACGGGCAATTGTCTATATAATTATTCACTTATTGCTATTTTGCTAAGCTTCGTTGTCGAAAGTACTCATTTATGTTCATAAACTCCGTGCTTTCTCCTAGAATTTGAACAAAGTATCTTCAAGTTGAAAAGTTATAAAATGTGAAGAAGAGAATAAAATGACTAAAGAACAAACAACAATGAATACTGATAATTTACCCTTAACCGATGAGTTAGTTAGCGCTTACCTACAAGATAATCCAGATTTTTTCAGTCGAAACAATGAATTGATGACTGGGTTGCGACTTGCTGATTCACAACGTGGCACAGTATCTTTAGTGGAGAGACAGCAGCAACAACTTAGAAATAAAGTGCATAACCTCGAAGATGAAATTACCCAGCTAATGTCGGTTGCTAGTCACAATGAAAATTTGTTTATGCTCTACAGTGATTTATATTTGCGTTTACTTGATTGTCAGTCAGCTAACGAATTATTAGATTGCTTGGCGCAAGCGACCACCGAGTTACTGTCGTTATCTGCCTTTAAGTTATATTTACTTGATGCAGACGTTATTGAACACGATAGCCTGTCTAAAAATGATTGTCAGGGCGTAATGCAAAATCGCTTAGAAAATAGTGATTATTATTTTGGTCGTTTGCAACAAAGTGAACAGCAATTAATTTTCTCACAAAATTGTGTCGGCTCTGTGGTGTTAGTAAAACTTGTACATGATGACAAAGAATTAGGGTTTCTAGCCATTAGCAGTGACGATGCTCACCATTTTGACCCGCGAATGGATACTTTATTATTAAGTCAATTTAAACGCTTAGTAGCTAAGTTATTAATGCAACATTTGTCTTTATAAGGGCGAGCGCGATTAAAATCCCGCCTACAGGAAAACATGAAATTTTATCGCCGACTGACGGAAATTAAAGCGATTAGCTTTGATTTAGATGACACCCTATACAGCAACAAACCCGTGATGCTAGCGATTGAAGCAAAAATGATCGCTTATTTTTCTGCCTTGTCTGCGCTGAAAAACAAAACCACCGATCATCAAAAACGATTAGACATACGCTTTTGGGCTCATTTTCGTCGCCAAGCTATCAAACATCAGCCAGAACTCAGCCATGATGTCGTAAAAGTACGCTTGGTTACCTACCGCTTAGGCTTTATCTCATTAGGCTTAACTGCCGCAGAAGCTGAGCAACAAGCACAAATGGCATTAGCGTATTTTATTCAATTACGTAGTGATTTTACCGTACCTGAACAAAGTATAAATTTGCTAAAAAATTTAAGCTCAAAATATCCTTTAGTCGCTATTAGTAACGGTAATGTTGATACCAAGGCATTAGATATTGCGCAGTATTTTCAACATATTTATCATGCAGGATGGCAAGGCAATGACACCTTATTAAAGCAAAAACCGGAAAGTGATATGTTTACCTTAGCTTGTCAGCAATTAGGAATAGAATCATCACAGCTATTGCATGTTGGTGATTGTGGTCGTGCTGACATTCAAGGGGCATTAATTGCAGGTTGTCAGACAGTTTGGTTATCTTGTTATGATGTTGGCAAGCCAATTACTGTACTACCTCACTGTGAGATCACCAAGGTAAATCAATTAGCGGCGTTATTACTTGGCTGATAATTTAGTCAATCTTTTCTAGCTGTATATAAATCCAGTTGTTATACTTTCCCAGTTTTTGTTTCTATAAATATTACCCTAGCTCTACTTAATAAGGTTTCCGCGATGGATGTTTCAGAATTACTCGACTCGTTAAATGATAAACAACGTGAAGTTGTTGCCGCACCAAAACAAAACATGTTGGTATTAGCTGGCGCTGGCTCAGGTAAAACTCGGGTATTAGTGCAGCGAATTGCATGGTTAATGCAAGTAGAGCAATCAGCGCCACATTCAATTTTAGCGGTAACTTTTACCAACAAAGCAGCGGCTGAAATGCGGGCGCGGGTAGAGCAGGTTACAGGCGGCAACACTCATGGCATGTGGATTGGTACTTTTCATGGTTTAGCGCACCGCTTATTACGCATGCATTTTCAAGAAGCTAAATTACCACAAAGCTTTCAAGTACTTGATAGCGATGATCAATTACGGTTGGTCAAACGTATTGTGCGTTCGTTAGAGCTAGATGAAAAAAAATGGCCGGCAAAACAGTTTGTTTGGTATATCAATGGCAAAAAAGATGAAGGTTTGCGTCCTCAACATATTGATGCTCAGTTTGACCCAAGTGAAGCGGTATTTGTAAAAGTTTATCAAGCCTATCAAGATACCTGTGATCGCGCAGGGTTAGTAGATTTTGCCGAATTATTGTTACGCGCTCATGAACTATGGCTTAATAATCCTGAGTTACTAGCACACTACCAGCAACGATTTAGTCATATTTTAGTAGACGAGTTTCAAGATACCAATGCTATTCAATATGCATGGTTAACCATGCTAGGTAAAGCGCAATCTAAGGTGATGATTGTTGGTGATGACGACCAGTCAATTTACGGCTGGCGTGGCGCACGTATTGAAAATATAGAACGTTTCACTTCTGAGTTTGATGGCGCTAAAACTATCCGTTTAGAGCAAAATTATCGCTCAACAGCCAATATTCTTAACGCGGCTAACCAATTAATAAGCAATAACAATAATCGCTTAGGCAAAGAGTTATGGACTGACGATAAAGCCGGCGATAAAATTTCAATTTACACCGCGTTTAATGAAATTGATGAAGCACGTTTTATTGCTGGCAGAATCAAACAATGGCGTGATGATGGTGGTAAACTTGATGACGTAGCTATTTTATATCGCTCTAATGCCCAGTCACGTTTAATGGAAGAAGCGTTGTTGCAAGGTCAGTTACCTTATCGTATTTATGGCGGCCAACGCTTCTTTGAACGTCAAGAAATCAAAGATGCGTTAGCCTATATGCGCATCATTAATAATCGCGATGATGATGCCGCGTTTGAACGTATCATTAATACGCCTACTCGTGGTATTGGCAACCAAACTGTTGCTTTAGTTCGCGATGCTGCGCGTAGTTTACAAGTAACCTTGTGGCAAGCGTGTCAGCAAATGTTACAAAGCGAGCAGTTAAAAGGCCGAAGCGCTAAAACCATTCAAAACTTTGTTAACTTAATTGATCAATTAGAAGATGATTCAACGGATTTAGACCTAGACCAACAAGCCAATTTTGTTATTCAGCACTCGGGTTTAAAAGCTATGTATAAAGCTGAAAAGGGTGAGCGTGCCGAACAACGTATTGAAAACTTAAATGAGCTAGTAACAGCATGTCAAACCTTTGAAAGCGATCCAGAGTTAATTGAAGAACAAACACCATTAACCGCCTTTTTAACCCACGCGGCGCTAGAATCTGGCGAGTCACAAGCCGATGAGTTTGAAGCTGCGGTGCAATTAATGACTATGCACTCGGCAAAGGGTTTAGAATTTCCACTAGTGTTTATTGCTGGGCTTGAGGAAGGCATGTTTCCGTCGCAACAATCGGTAGAAGAAATAGGGCGTTTAGAAGAAGAACGACGTTTATGCTACGTGGGCATGACAAGGGCGATGAATAAGCTATACTTATTGCACGCAGAAAGCCGTCGCATTTATGGACAAGAAAAATTTCATAAAGCCAGTCGCTTTTTACGTGAGTTACCTGAAGAATGCATTGACGAAATTCGTATGCAGAGCCAAATATCTAAACCTAAAGCAGTAGGTAAATTTTCTAACACCTTTACCTTAGAAACGTTTGCTAATAGCGGCTTTAAATTAGGTCAACAAGTTAAACATGCTAAATTTGGTGAGGGCGTGGTGCTCAATTATGAAGGCAGTGGTGCCCAAGCAAGAATTCAAGTTAACTTTGCCGATGTTGGCAGTAAATGGTTAGTGGTTGAATTTGCAAATCTACAAGCGGTTTAGGCTGCTTTAAATAAAGATAAAATATAAAGGCTGAATAGAATGACACAAAGATTATTAGTCGTAGAAGACAGTAGACCTATTGCAACCGTTATTAAACAAATAGCGCAGTCTTTGAATTATGAAGTGGTGTTAGCGACCACCTTGGCACAAGTTGAAGAAATTCTTGCTGGCGACACTGACTTTTTCGCTGCTACAGTTGATTATGCTTTGCCTGATGCCAATGACGGTGAGGCAATAGCCTGTGTATTGTCCCACGGTATTCCGAGTGTGGTAATGACCGGAAAAATGGATGATGAAACAAGGCAAAAAATCCTCGCTCAGCCAGTTATTGATTATATCCCAAAAGAAAACAGCCAAGCTTTTCTCTATTTAAAACGGATATTGCACTGGCAACAAACTAACAGTAAAAATGCTATTTTAGTGGTGGATGATTCATCATCTGCCCGTAATCATATTGTTGAACTATTGAAGCGCCGTAACTTTAGTGTTCATACCGCTAACAATGGCGTGCTAGCTCTAGAAAAGCTTAAGCAACATAAAGATATTAAAATGGTAATCACCGATTTAGAAATGCCAGAAATGGATGGCATTACGCTAACGAATGAAATACGCAAAAACTATTCACGAGAGCAACTCGCTGTTATTGGTATTTCAGGCGCTGAAAATGGTATTCACTCTGCTCGTTTTATAAAAAATGGCGCTGATGACTTTTTACGTAAACCCTTTTGTCCTGAAGAATTTTATTGTCGCATTACCCAAAATATTGAAAGCTTGAATAATATTGCGCAAATTCAACATGCCGCTAATACTGACTACCTAACCGAGTTGTCAAACCGTCGCGCCTTTTTCCGTAATGCTAGTCAACGCATTAATGAATATAAAAAGCGCAAAGTACCTTATTGTTTGGCAGTGCTTGATATCGATTTTTTTAAAAAGGTAAACGACCAATATGGCCATGATGCCGGCGACCAAGTATTGAAAGCATTGGCGTTGTATATGCGAAAACACTTTGGTGCCGGGCTAACGGCACGTTTAGGGGGAGAAGAGTTTTCCATATTATTTCATGGTTTAGACTCTGATCAACTCTATAACAAGCTAGATGATTTTCGTCGTGAAATTGGGGTTTCAGCATTACCTGCTGGTGATACGCAAGTATCCATTACCGTTAGTATTGGCGTGGTATTTGACAGCACTGAAAACCTATCTAAACAAATGAATGAAGCTGATAATGCTTTATATCTCGCCAAAGATCATGGCCGCAATCAAATTGTTATCTCGGGCAGTGAAGAGCATTAAAGCTTGAGGTTAAGCCTTGAGTGAATGAACTGTGCTGTTGCACAGCAGGAGAATAAGCAGAAAGTGCATTTTAGAGAATTAGGCATAAGTTAGTTTTTTGGGATTGCTGCGTTTACATAAACATCAAAGCGATTTTTTTTCATGTTTATGCTGGTACTTGGTTTTTTATGTTTTGGTGATGTGCTGTTTAAGGGCGGTGCATAGCTAGGACGTTTAACTACTACGCGGTATTTTGCCAATGCTAATGCTGGTGCTAGTAATTCATCAGCATCTAAGTCTTCACCAACTAGAGATTGAAAAACACGCATCTCTTTTTTCACGGCGGCTGACTTTTCGCGGTGTGGGTACATGGGATCTAGATAAACTACGTCAACTTGTTCAGCTAGCGTCATGGCGTCAATGGATGAGGCATGAACGAGTGTCATGCGTTTGGCTATTTCACCCACATCACTGTTGAGTTTGGCGCGCTCTATGCCATCGTCAAGCAAGGCGGCAACTACCGGCATGCGCTCCATTAAGGTTACTTGGCAACCTAAGCTGGCTAGAACAAACGCATCTCTCCCTAACCCTGCGGTGGCATCAAGTATATGAGGCGTAAAACCATGCTTTAAGCCGATTGCTTTAGCAATGTCTTGACCGCGACCACCACCAAATTTTCGCCTGTGAGCGCTAGCACCATCAACAAAATCAACTTTAATGCCGCCAAGTTTTGGCTCGTCTAATTTGATCAGCTCTAAAGCTTGTTGATTGAATTGCAGTAAAAACTGCAGTTGAGGATGTTTATGTGTAGATGCAGCATCACCTAGGTAGTTAAAGTTCCACTTTTTAGCGATTCTTTTGGCGGCTTCACTATCAATACTATCAACATAGGCAACGGCAATGCTTGCATAAGCAGAATCGGTCATTATTCTTGCTCTACTTGCACATAATTATCACCGCTAGCGAAAGCGATTAATCGACTAAGTTGAGTTAGCGTATAGCCAGATTCTAGTTGTAATTGGTTAAAGTAATTCTGTATAGCGTTTAAGCTTTTTTTACTTTGTAAGCCACCATCAATAATTTTTTGCGTTCTTAAGTAACCTTCAACGTCTGAGCTTAAAATAAAGGTGTCTTTTCCTAGCAGCCGAAGCGCATATGGTCCAGTATTTCCACCAAGGCGTTGACCATTTTTTTTCAAATAAGCCCACAAGCCTATAATGTCACTGCTTGGCCAGTCGGCAATAAATTGCGCAAAACTTTTGCCTTCCAATTGTTGGTCGAAAAGCATTTGTGCATTGGCTTTGATGGTTTTTACTTTATTGTAATTACGAATGATTTTTGGATCAGCGGCTTTTCGTTCAAGCATTTCTTCCGGCATCATCAGCACTTTTTCAATATCAAAATTGAAAAAGGTTTCTTCAAAATCAGGCCATTTGTTTTCGACTACGCGCCAGACAAAACCAGATTTAAATATTTGCTTAGTAAAGGCCGATAAAATTCTGTCGTCGCTTAGGTTGGCAACACTTTGTTCGGCTGACTTATCATCGAGTAATTTTTTGCCAAGAATTCGCTTTCCTAGCAATAACTCTAATGATTTTTTGCCGCCTTTACGCTTGGCGGCACGTTGATAGAGCGTTTTGAATGATTCGTGATTCATAATTACGCTTCAATGCCGCTATGACGTAATAAAGCGTCGATTTCAGGCGCTCTACCACGGAAATTTTTAAATAACTCACTTGGTTCTTCGCTACCGCCTTTTTCTAGAATATTGTTTAAGAATGACTGCCCAGTGGTTTGATTGAAAATGCCTTGCTCTTCAAATAATCCAAACGCATCGGCTGATAATACTTCTGCCCATTTGTAGCTGTAATAACCGGCTGAGTAACCGCCACCAAATATATGGCTAAAACCATGCTGAAAACGATTAAAATCAGGGGCTGTCACTACTGCGTATTGCTTTCGAACATCATTGAGAACTTGTTGAATATGATCTTCTTTTGCTTCAGGGGTGTAGCTAGCGTGCATGGTAAAATCGAAAATGCTGAATTCTAATTGACGTAACATTTGCATTGCCGATTGAAAGTTTTTCGCGGCTAACATTTTGTCTAATAATGCTTGTGGTAGTGGTTCACCGGTTTCAAAATGGCTAGAAATGAAAGCTAGTGCTTGTTCTTGCCAGCACCAGTTTTCTAAAAATTGACTTGGTAATTCTACTGCATCCCAAGGTACACCGTTAATGCCTGAAACAGAACTTTCGTCTACTTGCGTCAACATGTGATGTAAGCCGTGGCCAAACTCATGGAACAAGGTTACAACTTCGTCGTGGGTAAATAGCGCTGGAGTATCACCAACTGGGCCATTAAAGTTACAAGTAAGGTATGCAACAGGTTTTTGGATTTTACCTGAGCTAAGTTTGCTACGACCAACGCAGTCATCCATCCATGCGCCGCCCCGTTTTTTCTCACGGGCGTATAAGTCTAAATAAAAACTGCCACGGAGTTCACCATTACTGGCAAAAACATCGTAAAAATTAACATCTTGATGCCAAACATCAACGCCTTCACGCAACTTAATAGTTAAACCGAATAGGCGATGTACCACTTCAAATAAGCCGTTAACCACCTTGTCTTTAGGGAAGTAAGGTCTGATTTCTTCATCTGAAATGCTATAACGGTTTTGTTTTAATTTTTCACTATAATAGGCTAAATCCCAAGCTTGTAGCTCTTTGTTGGCAAAGGTCTTTAATTCTTCAATATCCTTTTCACCTTGATGTTTTGATTTCACCGCAAGGTTTTCTAAAAATTGCATTACTTCGCTGGTTGAATTTGCCATTTTTGTTGCTAAAGAATGTTGTGCGTAATTATCAAAATCTAACAATTGTGCTAATTCATGACGCAGCGCTAACAATTCATTCATAATAGCGCTGTTGTCAAATTCGCCTGCGTTAGGACCTTGATCTGATGCGCGAGTAACAAAGGCGCGGTATAACTGCTCACGTAATGCTTGGTTGTCGCAATACATCATTACTGGTAAGTAACTGGGGATGTCTAAAGTAAAAGTATAACCTTGCTGCTCTTTACTGCTTGCTAATGCTTGTGCTGCCGCTAAAGCACTGTCAGGCAAGCCTTGTAATTCGTTCTTATTAATAATATTGACACTAAACGCTTGCGTGGCATCCAGCACATTATTGCTAAAACTTGAACTTAGCTCAGACAAGCGGCTAACAATTTCACCATATCGTTTTTTGTCATTATCATTTAATGCGATGCCTGAAAGTTTAAAATCACGCAATGCATTGGTGATAACTTTTTGTTGTGCAGTATTCAAGCTAGAAAACTCAGCACTGTTTTTTAAGCTTTGATAGGCTGCAAACAATCCTTGGTGTTGGCCAACAAACGTACCGTATTCAGATAATAAGGGTAAGCATGACTCATAAGCTTCACGGTGTTCATCGCTACTCACGACTGAATTCATATGAGAAACAGGCGACCACAATTTAGATAAAACATCATCTACTTCATCAATGGGGGTGACTAAATTTTCCCAAGTAAAACCACCTTTAACGGCTAAAACTGCTTCAATGGTTTTCTTACAATCAATAATAGCTTGCTCAACAGCAGGCTTTACATGTTCAGGTTTTATTTTGGAAAAAGCAGGTAATTCAGTGTTTTTTACCGCTTGAGGTAATAATGGATTAGTCATAATAGCAACGAAATAAATGAACGATACTAACTTATGTGATGGCGAATATGAAATATTCAAGAGAACTTTACAGGGCAAGTAAAAATATTTTTTGTTTACTAATATGGTTACTTTAAGAACTGTTATAATTGATCAGTATTAATACGGTTTTTTTGTTAGTTATCACTCAAAGTTGTCAGGTTCAATGATATTTAAAATTAAGCTTACTTTGCTATTCTTCCTTATTAACATACTTGGTGGTGTTCATTTTGCTAACGCTCAAAGTGGTGTGCAAAATTTATATTTAGAGCAACTATCAGTTGAAGATGGTTTGTCTCAGGGCACTGTTAATTCTGTATTGGCAGATCAAAATGGTTTTATCTGGTTGGCGACAGATAATGGCTTAAATATTTATGACGGCTATTCAGTTAAGTTGTTGTCAGGGCCAAATAATAGTTTTATTGATGCGAGTGTTTATTTTGTCAAACAAGATCGCCAAGGGTATATCTGGATTAATGTAAATAAAGGCGTGTATCGCTATCACCCCAAAACTAATCAATATCAATTAATTAAAGAGAATAATCCTGAAAATTTTGGTCTTTATGTGGTTGACGTTACCGAGGGGGAAAATAGTCAAAATGAACAAGGTTATTGGTTAGCCACGAGTAAAACGGTGAGTTTTTATCATGGAGATAATAACGAATTTCAGTTGAGTGTTGATTTATCCAAAGAATTGCCAGCAAAAGATAATATCTTTCAAATCAAATATCATCAGCAAGTATTATATATTGGTACCCGAGTTGGCGTTTATGCCTACCATATCAAGCTAAATAAGTGGCGTAAACTACCGGTATTGCAAGTCAAATCAGCATTAAGTGACATTGATGTTGTGCAGGCAAATAAAAGCTTCACATTGCATATAGGTAATCATGGTAACTTATATGTTGGCACAGGTGATGGGGTTTTTAGCATCAAGATCAACCAAGTAAAAGACTATATTCAAGGGCGAGCTGAGCCTGAAAACTTTAAGCTTGTTTTTGAAAACCTTTCCGTATGGCAGTTTTTTTCTGTTGAAGATAAATTGTATGTTGCGAGCGATAAAGGCTTGCATGTATTTAATACCGCTAAACAGCAAGGAAAATTGTTATTTGGTATTGGTGATTTTTTTGAAAATACCTCCAATGATAAAATTATTTCAATCGCCCAAGATAAAAGTGGTATTTTTTGGCTTGGCTCTGAGTCGTCAGGTGTTTATTTGTGGGATCCTTCTCGGGAGTTAGTCAAAAATTATCGCTATCAAAAAAATCAACCCGAGAGCTTAAATCATAATTCAGTGTGGTCGATAGCAGCAGAACAAGCTGATAAACAAAAAATTTGGGTGGGTACTAGTAAAGGCTTAAATTTAGTCGACCTTACCAAGCGTACAGTAGCACAGCATAAGCTTGTTAATAAAACAGAAAAGCAACAGCAAGACATTCATATATATAAAATTCTTCCTTACAAAGAAAAACTCTTATTGCTCGCAACCACTAAAGGTATTGTTTTTTACGATGTCGATTTAAAGCAACCAGCTAAACTCTCCTTTACTGACGAGATAACAGCAATTTTAGCGAAAGATCATTATGCGGTTTATTTGCAGGAACAACGTTACTTGTGGCTAGTATACGATGAAGATATAGCCATGGTTGATTTACAAACCGGGCAACTCAATCCCTTAAACACTTTAGAAAAAGCAGTAGGTAAGGGAAAAGCCTTTAGCTTTATGGGGAATTTGCCTAATAGCCAGAACATGTTGGTAACTACTAATGATAGCTTATGGAGTTTTAACATAACGTCTGAGAAAGTAGAGCGGCTATATCAACACCCTGATGTACTTGCTAGTGAGTGGTTGACGTTTGATAGCTGGCTAATTGATAAAAATAATACTTTTTGGCTGAGTTATCCGAGCAAAGGTTTGGTGGGATTGGCATACCCATCCTTTGAGCCCAAATATTTCTATCATAGTAAAAATTCTGTGATAAATAACAATGTTTATAGTGTTTTAACTGACAACGATGGTGATGTATGGTTTTCAAGCCATAAAGGCTTGTTTTCACTAAATACTGATAGTCAACATATACGTAATTTTACTATTGCCGATGGCTTGTCGGCAATGGAGTTTAACGCGGGTGCCGGGCTTAAGCTTGCCAATGGCAAGTTAGCTTTTGGCTCAATGGAAGGGGTGAGTATATTTGACCCACTATCTTTAAAAAATAAATATCAAGATAACGAGATAAATATTTATGTTACTGATATTAGTGTTATTTCTAGGCGGTTGGATTTACCTGTACTGATTAACCAAAACGAAACAGTTTTACTCAATTATGATGACGTTGGTATTCGTTTTGATTTCTCAACACTTTCTAATGCGTATAGAAAAGGCGTTATTTATGAGTATCAATTGCTAGGTAATGATAACGTAAGTTATCCTCCAACTTCAGCTAATAGAATTACTTTTCCAAGCTTGTCTTCAGGGCAGCACACCTTATCGGTTAGGGCTAAATCACCAGTAACAGGTCAATATTCACCGACCAAAGAAATTATTATTCGTGTAAGTTATGCGCCATGGCAGTCTCCATTAGCATATTTTATTTACGCCATCATATTAGTTGCTTTACTGCTGTTCTGGTTTCAACGACGCCATCAGCAAAAACAAATAATGCTAGCCGCCCATGAAGATGTTAAATTTAGAGAGAACCGCCTGCAACTGGCGTTAATAGGTAGTAATAGTGAAGTATGGGATTGGCAAGCCCATGATAATTTGATGTTTGGTAAACGCATCTCGCAAGAATTAGCTTATATTGATTTAGCTAGCGCCCATACTTTTGAACAACATCTTGAGTTAATTCACCCTGACGATAAAGATAACTTTATTGCCAATTGGCGCTTATTCGTAGAAAACAACGATCTTGATGAAACCTTTTCTTGCACCTACCGGTTAAAGCATGCTGAAGGTCATTGGTTGTGGTACAAAGATTTAGGAAAAATAGTCACACTAGATAGTGACAATAAACCTAGCAGAATCACAGGCTCTTATACCAATATCACCGAAACTCGTGCAGAGGAAGTACGCAGTCAATATTACGGTGAAGCTTTCAAGCAAACTAACGATTGGGTGCTTATTATTAATTATGACTTTTCTCAAGTAACGGCTAATCAATCGTTGAGAAATGTTTTTAAATTACCCAGTGAAAACTTTAATTTTGACAGCAATTTTATGGGGTTAAATGAAAGCCGTTGGAAGTTTTTTCGTTACCTGTTTCCTTCATTAAGCGAAGGCGAACACTGGCGTGGTGAAGAGTTAGTAGTTACCGATGAAGGTGAGGAGTTTCACGTGGTTGTTAACATTAATGTTGGCAGAAACCAAACTACTAACCAATTGCATTATGTGTGTGTATTTACTGATATTAGCGCGCAAAAATCTGCAGAAAAAGAACTTCGATACTTAGCTAATTATGATCATTTAACTGATTTGCCAAATCGTAGTTTGTTATTAGAGCGCATTAAACATGCGATGGAATCATCACAACGGCAAAATAAATCAATCGCCTTATTTTTCATTGATTTAGATCGCTTTAAACAAGTAAATGATTCTTTAGGGCATGACTGCGGAGACTTATTATTAGTGGAAGTCACGCGTCGTTTAACAGAATTACTACGCGTAGACGACACTGTGGCTCGTATTGGCGGCGATGAATTTGTCGTGTTACTAGAATCCTTTAGAGGGCCAACACATTTAGGGCAAGTGGCACAGAAAATCATCGAGGCGGTTGAACAGCCAGTGTTGTTAGTAGAGAGCGAAGTTAGTATTGGAGCTAGCATTGGAATTGCGCTTTACCCCGACGATGCTAACGACTCTAATGCGTTGCTACGACACGCTGATGTCGCCATGTATCATGCTAAACAATTGGGTCGAAATACTTTTCAGTTTTTTACCCCTAGGATGAACGCCGAAGCAACTGAGCGTTTAACGAAAGAATCTAATATCAAGTTAGCGTGTGCAAACGATGAGTTCTTTAATCATTATCAGCCAATTATTGATGCTAATACAGGTAAAGCCGCAGGTTTTGAACTCTTAATGCGTTGGCAAAGTAAAGACGGGATAATTGCTCCGGCCGGTTTTATTGGTATAGCGGAAGAGTTAGGTTTAATTATACCTATGACAGAGTTGGCTCTTGAGCGTGGCTTAATAGATTTGAAAAAGTGGCATAAGCAACGGCCGACTTTGTATTTGTCTGTTAATTTATCGCCACTACATTTTGCTAAAGACAGTTTAGTGCCTTACATTACCAAGTTATTAATAAAGCATGATCTGCCGTCATATTTACTCAAAATTGAAGTCACCGAAAGTGCCTTATTGTCTGAGCCTGAAAAAGCCATCAGAACCATGAACGCTTTATCTGATCTTGGCGTAATATTAGCACTTGATGATTTTGGTACTGGTTTTTCTTCTCTATCGTATTTGAAACGTTTACCTCTTGATATTATTAAAATAGATCGCAGTTTTGTTTCGGGTATTGGTATTGAAAAAACCGATGAAGCCATTGTTGATGCCACCATAGTTTTAGCGAAACGTTTGAATATGCTTTGCATTGCCGAAGGCGTTGAAACAACGGAGCAACTTGAATACCTCACTAAACGAAAATGTCATCATATACAGGGTTATTTATACAGTAAGCCGGTAGATGCAGGTGCAATTTGTGAGTTTCTTAGCGCTAATGTTGTTGAGCTAAAGGTGAATTAGTTAGTTAACCTGAGCTCGGCTTAATAAATGTTTCTCTAGCTGCTATTTTTACTTACTTCTGCGTTAAATTCACTTGCAATAGGCAAGCTATTGACGCGTAAATTTGCCTTGAATTAAACAAAACTATCAGGCTAGAGATGGTAATAATTTATTTGTATTTAAATTTCAACATGTTAACTATCTCTTAAACCTAGTTCAGGTTAGTTACGACATACAATAGATTGAATAACCTAACTTAACCCCCATATGCAGTTATACAAATAAATTTTACGGAAGTAACCATGACTCAACATTTTGATTATTTAGCCATAGGCGCAGGCAGCGGTGGCATTGCTTCAGCCAACAGAGCCGCACGACTTGGCAAAAAAGCCGCAGTGATTGAAGCTAAACATATTGGCGGCACCTGCGTTAATGTTGGCTGTGTACCGAAAAAAGCCATGTGGTATGCAGGGCAAATTAGTGATGCACTAAAATATGCTCATGATTATGGTTTCAACTTAGGTGATTTCAAGCTAGAGCACAATGGATTTAACTGGGATCGTTTAATTAAAAACAGAGAAGCCTATATTGAGCGCATACACGCGGCTTATCAACGTGGTTTTGATGCGAATGATGTTACCGTAATCCAAGGTTTTGCTAAATTTGTTGATAAAAATACCGTTGATGTTGATGGTACCTTGTATACCGCCGATCACATTACTATTGCTACTGGCGGTCGCCCATCAATTCCAACCATTGAAGGTGCTGAATTTGGCATGGACTCCGATGGTTTTTTTGCCCTCACTGAACAACCTAAATCGGTTGCTGTTGTTGGTGCTGGTTATATTGCTGTTGAGCTTGCCGGTGTTTTTCATGGTTTAGGCACGCAAACACACTTATTGGTGCGCAATGAAAAGCCATTACGCAGTTTTGACGATGTGTTAAGCAACACCCTTGTTGAGCAAATGGCAAAGAATGGTCCAACATTACATAACCACAGCACGCCAGAACGTATTGAAAAGTTAACCGACGGTAATCTAATGGTACATCTTACTAATGGTCAAACCGTAGGTCCCGTTGAAAAATTGGTTTGGGCAATTGGCCGCGAGCCTGCCACAGATAACATCAATTTAGATCTAGCTGGTGTAGAACTTGATGATCGCGGTTTTATTGTTACCGACAAATATCAAAATACCAATGTAAACGGCATTTATGCTGTTGGCGATAATACAGGTAGAGCGCAGCTAACACCTGTTGCCGTTGCCGCCGGTCGACGTTTGTGTGAGCGTTTGTTTAATAACAAACCTGATGAGCATTTAGACTATTCTGGTATTGCTACCGTTGTCTTTAGCCATCCTGTCATCGGTACTGTTGGCTTAACGGAAGCTGAGGCGGTAGCGCAATACGGTGAAGACAATATTTGTGTTTATAACTCACAATTTACCGCGCTGTATCAAGCTATTACTGAAGAATACCGTGATCCCACCCGTATGAAGCTAATATGCGCAGGCAAAGATGAAAAAGTGGTTGGCTTACACAGTATCGGTTTTGGTAGTGATGAATTATTGCAAGGCTTTGCGGTGGCAATGAAAATGGGCGCGACCAAAGCTGATTTTGATAATACTATTGCTATACATCCTACTTCTGCCGAAGAGTTTGTCACGTTATAATAAAATGAGTGCACTAAACGTGATTTTGATAACACGCATTATTAGCCAAGTATGCATCCAACATTAGCCGAAGAGTTTGTTACCTTGTAGTCTTCTTGAATTGAAACAACTTTGTTTTATTGGTTATTGCTGATATTTCAGTACTGAAATAACTTGAATCATCAGGGAGTGCAAACTCACTCTCTGCTTTAAATTACCTTTCCTGTTTGCACGATTTTCCCATAAGTAATAAATTCAGCTAATAGCTTTGAGAACTGTTTATAAGCAAGTTTATTTTTTTCTACTAAGTGAGCCTCTGAGTGATGAGTTAAAATAATACGTCCACCAAGCGCTAGTTTAAAGCGAGTGAATCTTGCCGTATTTAATAGAGTCGATGTAAATACCGCAGCAATGTTGTTTGTTTTAATACTGTTAACTAAGTCCTTTTGATTGACTATTGCTGGCCGAGCAAAATTAATTAAACAAGCAGACGATTTCATCTGATTAAATTGTTTCAAACCAATTGAATCACGTGTTTCATCAGTTAAAGGTATAGCCAGTATCAGATAATCAACCTTAGGTAAAATATTGTCGAGTTCAGAGCAAGGCAATATTTTATTAAAGAATTCGTTTGGTGTTTTGGATTTTGGATTTCTCGAAAAGCCAATTACATTCATACCAAGGGCTTGACACAACTGAGCAGTGTTTTGTCCAATATTGCCAGTGCCAATTATTGCAATAGTAGCTAAAGAAATATCGTTAGTAAAAACAGCCTGTTTTTTTAAACTAATTTCAGAGCATATATGAGTAGGTATTCGTTTAGCATGAGCCAAAATACAAGCTACGTTTGTTTGAGCAACCCAACTTGAAACTAAAGTCCCACTATTAGATATCTGAATGTTTTTATCTTTCAGATCAGTTAACGGCAAATGCTCTATGCCGGTTTTTTGTGAGTAAATCCAACGTAAGTTAGGCAACTGTTTAAGCAAACTGTTATGTTCATGTTCAAGTAACACTAACCAAGCGGGTAAATACAAAACACTAATTTGATCCAGTTCGTGCGGCTTAGATTTGATTATTATACGGCTTTTGGGGTTTCTAGTTGATAAAAAGGCCAAAAACTTACGGTGAATTTTATTAAATAAAGTTAACTTAGTGCATTGATAAGAAAATACTTTAGTGCCATCAGGCAAAAAATCATTATATTGACAAAATTCATCAGGAACTAAGATACTAACCATTGGTGATTTCAAGACCATATTCGCTTCCAGATAAGTTTTGCCAATAAAGTAAATTGATAAAGTGCCGGCAGTGGATCTGATAATTTCCAAATGGCAAAACATCGACATTTTAAGATTGAACAAAACCAAGTTAAAAGGCCCAATTTTCCAGCCTTGTTTTTTAAAAGAAAACTACCAAAATCTCGGGTGAAATTCATCCAGTATTTATGTTTCAGTTTTGAACGCTGCAGCAATGGTTCATAGTCGTTACCTGATAATTCTTGGAAAGCCAGTAGGGGTAAATTTAAACCGCAGTCGGTAAGGTGGCTTATTGAGCTAAAAGATCGAGCATTAAAATCGATGAGAAAAAAATCACCTGTTTTTTTATCTTGCAACCATTCAATAGCAAAAATACCATGGTAGTTCATCCCAGAAAGTAAGGTTTTAGATAACTTCATAATGGTTTGATCGCCATTATGAGCTAAGTTTGCTGGTATTTCACCAAAACAGGTGGTGCCATAATCGGGGGATAATTGACGAATTCTTCGATGAGTAGCTTGTACAACAATATTACCGTCTCTATCACAATATCCATAACAGTCAAAAATAAAATCATCACCACCAGTTAATAATTGCTGAATAACAATTGAACTAAGCCCTTTTTCTTTTGCAAAATCAAGTAACTCTGTTTGATTTTCTAATTGTATATTTTTCTCAAGAAATGTCGCGCCTGCTATTCCTTCATAAAACGGTTTTAAAAAATAAGGCCCAGTAAATTTATTACTCCATTGCTCAAGCTTGGCTAATGTTGGAGAATTAATTGAAGGTATCAAGGGGACTTTATTTTGCGCTAGTAAGTAGAGGTTATCTTTATGGATAATACTTTCGAGTTTTTTACAAGAATTGCTAGAAAATAATAGATGATCCCTTAGTCTGTTTTCGTATTTTGCTAGCAACAAAGCTTGGCTATCACTTGAGGGGTATATCACTGGTTTTTCATCAAATGAAGTGGAAAAAGTAATTAACTCTTCAATGAAGTTTACTTCATTGGTTAAATCATTTTTAAAACGAACAACTTTGCTAAAACGAGAAAACTCAGCGAGATCTTTATCCTTAAAAGTAACTAGGAAGGTAGGAATACTTCCTTCAGCTAATCCTCTAATGGTAGCTAAACCCGTAGCTAAACCAGATAATACTATGGCTGATCTCATTTCTTTCCTTAATGTTTTTTAATTTAGTAATTATAGATTTTTTGAGCGACTTGCAGATTGATCAGTGTATATACCATAAAGTGTCAAAAAAGAATAAGTGCCGAGTTTAAGCTAGATTATCAGCAATGACCAATAAAGTTTCACCACGTTTATTTTTGGGATATTTAATTGAATTATACTGCTAAGTTTAGTCATTAAAGATTAGCTAAAAAGAGCGGTAAGTGACCAATTGCACAGCATTCATTAAAAATTACTCTGAAGATTTCTGGTTTGATGGATAAATGACCATTAGATAAACTTGTATTGAAGGTCCATTTACTAACGTCCAGAGAACAGTATTTACATCTTTATTAGAAGTAAACTAATAGTAACTTTCTGTTTGCTGTGCATCGCTATGATTTAAACTACATGGTTTTCACTCCCTCCTCAAAAAATTTTAACTTGCGCTTGGGGTTATCATTGCTTTTAAAGGTTGCAAGAGCGTTTGAAAGCACTATTACTTAACAGTAACCGTTATTTTTTTTGAAACAACAGCAGGGCTGTGAGGCATGTGTTTATGGTCGCCCAAAATTAACTGTAAGGTATGTTTACCTTTGGCTAACGTTACCTCTGTTTGAGTTTGCCCGCCACCAAAATGTTTAACTTCACCACCCATTGGCTTATCAAGAGCCGGTAGTTTTTTACCATCAACTAATAAGTGATGATGCCCGGTATTTTTTTTATCAAAACCCGCTGGTGAAACGCCCATACCTTGTAAGCCAAATTTAATAGTAAAGGTTTCGCCTACCGTAGCGCCATCTTGTGGTGAAATAATGTAAACACTGGCATTTTCAGGGGCAGTACTTGCTTTTATCGCGTTATTTGAACTACCGTCATGAGCATAGCTTGAGCTTACAGAAGCAGTGGTTAATATAAGTGCAAGTAAAGATAATTTAGTATACTTTTTCATAGTGAACCTTAGTTGTTTTATTTATAACAAATAAAGATAGCACAGCTATCACTTTTCATTAATAACTTTAAGTTAGCAAATAAAAACCTATTTATAAAATTTAATAATGCAACTAAACTGGTTGAACAGTTGCTAAGTCACGCCAATACTCGCTTATGTTTTTTTGTTATTTTAATGCGTTAAAACATGTAAAAAAAAGTTTAAAATTGTACTGGTAATGCGATGAAATTCTGATAATCTCTTTGCACGTTATTTCTTAGTTGCCATCTTATGCAATTAAAAAGTAACGGAGATAAACTTATTTATCCACAAAAATAAAAATAAAAAATAATGTGTGCTAAAGGGATTTTGATCTTACCTTTTTTCAATAAAATCATACATGTGAATAAAAGTACCAGAATAGCGATGTTTCCTGTTCTGGCGTTTTCTTGTGCTTATTAACAAAGTTATCCACATTCCTCAAGTGACAATTATCACAGTGTGGTAGAGCTACAGCGCGCTTTGTGGCATGCTAGGCGCATCTTATTGTTTAGACAAAATTCAGACATTATTCTTATGACCACTTTGCCCGAAAATTCACCATCAACACCGCTTATTTTAGTTGATGGTTCATCATATTTATTCCGCGCTTATCACGTACCTTACTTACAAGCGTTGTCGACAGCTAGCGGTCAAGCAACAGGGGCAATTACCGGTGTATTAAATATGCTGCGTAGTTTGAAAAAAGATTTTCCCAATGGCAATGTTGTGGTTATTTTTGATGCTAAAGGTAAAACCTTTCGTAACGATTTATACCCAGAATATAAAGCTAACCGTCCACCAATGCCGGATGATTTACGTACGCAAATAGCACCCTTGCATGAAATTATTGCCGCAATGGGTTTACCCTTATTAGTAATCCCCGGTGTTGAAGCCGATGATGTTATAGGTACATTAGCCAAGCAAGCTCATGAGCAGGGCATAGAAACGGTGATTTCTACAGGCGATAAAGACATGGCGCAATTAGTAACACCGCATGTGCGTTTGATCAATACCATGACCGATGTTGAAATGGACGAAGCTGGCGTTGAAGAAAAATTTGGTGTACGCCCCGATCAAATTATCGACTATCTCGCGTTAATGGGCGATAAGGTTGATAACATTCCTGGTGTGGTAAAATGTGGTCCTAAAACAGCAGTAAAGTGGTTAGCAGAGCATGGCACTCTTGATGAAGTAATTGCTAATGCCGATAAAGTCAAAGGTAAAATAGGTGAGAATTTACGAGATGCCCTTGAGCAATTGCCACTTTCTTATCAACTAGCAACGATAAAATGTGATGTTGAATTAGCGCAAAGCGTTGAGCAATTACAGCCAACTGAACCGAATGTTGAAAAATTAACCGCACTTTACCAAGAATTTGAATTGAAACGTTTGTTGGCTGATCTCAACAAAGCTAGCGGTCAAGTTAGCAGTGAACAAGTTGTCAGTGGTAAGTCATCTAATACAACAAATGCCACTAAAACAGACAATGTTGAGGTTGCTAGTGTTGAAGTAGCTAATAGCGAATACGATATTATTCTCACTCAAGACAGCTTTAATGCTTGGTTAGATAAGTTAAATAACAGCAGCGCTTTTGCCTTTGATACTGAAACCACTAGTGTTGATTATATGAAAGCAGAATTAGTTGGTTTATCTTTTGCTGTCGAAGTGGGAAAAGCGGCTTAT
>Ga0316207_10000850_pt1 | contig 42606 bp, 36 predicted proteins | sample 6weekpyrite_MG_FD_204943 | JGI IMG/M metagenome (GOLD analysis project Ga0316207, IMG submission 204943) | Microbial mat bacterial communities from mineral coupon in-situ incubated in ocean water Damariscotta River, Maine, United States -... | ecosystem: Environmental > Aquatic > Marine >... | reverse complement strand
GTTGATTTGCAGTACACTCTGTATTCATAAGGCTGCTGCTCCTTGGCTGCATAACTGATTGTTCGCACAACCGTTATGCCAGAGTACGCAGCCTTTTTCTATACTATCGGTGAGAAATCCGGGCTAAGCCTCCAACACCTTTTGCCACCCTTTGCGGGCGATGGCTTTGGCGTTTGATTCGATAGTGTTGCCGTGGGCAAGAATGATGCGCTCAAAGTCCCAGTCCAGGATTCGATCTAATGCCCGTTTTACCGCCACTCTATCTCCCCAGCCCATCTGGTACTCCGGCGCTGCCTTGGGGTTGTTCCACATATGAAAGATGTGTTTCCACCAGAACTGCAATAGGGGATCAGCGGAGTGAGTATAGTCATCACCATAGTTCTCCAGCAGATCCACTAGCAGTAGCGTGCGGCTCGGTTTATGGAAAAAGGCCACCTCCGAGATGAATCGGGTGCCAGTAACAACAACCTGTTCGAATTCATTCTGCCAGCGATGATCGGGGCGGTTGCCCAAGATCCAGTCAAATTTCATGTCGGTGATCTTTTTCTCAAGTCCGGGGCAGATAAAGGTTTCTGCATCAGGATAGTGCCCCTGAAAGTCACTGACATGGAGATGATGGTAGGTGCCGGGAGCGATGATATAGCTGACCTGGCCAAGTTGATCGATCTTTTGCTTTAATTTCTCATTGAGTGGTGCAGCGTTGTGTGCCCATAATCGACCATCTCTCAATTTGACCAGGCTCATGCGGGCGAGGATGTCCATACCACCGAAGTGAACTGGATATTCGGCAATATAGATTTTTCCCGGAATATATTCCTCAATCTGAGGTGTCATATTGACTCCGTAAAATTTCCTCTAATATTTTATTGAACGCCTTCAGTGTTGCTAAACCTGTACTATACAAGGTTTCATATCTGTAGTAGCTGGAATTTATGGATACCACATACGCCTTGTCCCATTACATAGGTAGTTAATGACAGCTTTGTCGTTAGAGGGCCTTCATAAGAAGCATACGAACGACCCCAGAGTCACGATGCGGATATTCCGAGTTCTAAAATGGATTTTCTGGAGGGCAAAACCATATACCTCTAAACTTAGAGCATAAGCCTGGAGGTGTACGTGTGAGCCTGTATAAAAATTCAGAAACAAAATCCATTGCGCTCAAGAGCTACGACAGCGTCATGGAGTTTTGGCCTGTCGATTATGAAGAAGCCTGGGTGGAAACTGACTATGGGAAGTCTCACATCATTGTCTCTGGCCCTGAGCAGGCCAAGCCGGTGTTTCATCTCCCTGGGCTCTTTGCTGATGCGACAATGTGGTATGCCAATGTCGCTGCGCTAGCTGATCATTACCGTATTTATTGCCTGGATCTTATTACCTTTGGTGGGAAGAGCGAACCTTCTGAGAAAAAAGTAGTCGATGTGCATGACTATGTGGTTTGGTTTAATCAGATTATGAAACATTTTTCGTGTGGCCAGGCCACAGTTGGCGGGCTGTCATATGGAAGCTGGCTTGCCCTAGCGTTGGCAAGAGAGATACCTAACTCTATTGCGGCGGTCATCATGCTTGATCCTTCAGAGACCTTTGTGAAAATGGATGGCGGAATCGCCTGGAAAGGGTTTTGGAACTTTGCCTTTTTCCCCAGCCGAAAAAAGTATCGTAAGTTTTTCGATTGGCTAGGCGGCGGTTTTAATGACACTAAATCGGATATCTGGCTGGAGCATATGCTGGATGTGATCGAATATGGATCGGTGGGCATGTTCGATGTACCCCAACACCGAATCTATCATGCTAACGAGTTAGGTATGGTGGATATGCCAGTTCTGATTGTCGCTGGTGGCAAGCCAGTTATTTATAAAGAGCCTCAGGCGTTTACTACTGCAGCGAGTAAAGCACTACCACATGCGGAGATCGAAATCGTGCCGAATACCGGCCATAGTCTGAATGTAGAAAAGGCGAACGTGGTAAATGAAAAAATGGTGCGGTTTCTTTCTACACACTATGTTTGATTTGGAATAACTGCCCTCCTGGCTAAACCCCATAGAGAGAGAAGCAACAGGTTGAATAATCTATTTTTTACGGGACTACTTCTGATTCAGATTTCATTGTTTGGATGTGCTGCCAAAAGTGCATCTGATTTGAGTCGGCAGCAACGTATAGACGCGAGCCCACACAATGGAATGGGGAAAGATTCGGAAATTCAGAGCGTGTTCCAGATATTGAATGGTGGCCAGGCCTGAAGCTGTTCTGGGACCTGTGCACGAACACACAAGCCCCACCCCGTAAAATCTGAGATAATAGCCAAACTCAGGAAACACCCTGGAAAAACAAAATGGTGCGGAAAAACCTTAAGCAACGCAGTCTGGCAGAATCAATGCTCGTTGAGCATGATGCATTAAAAGAGCGGGATGCTGTTCATGAACTGATCAGCGGGTCACGCATTGAAACCCTGCTGTCAGAGAGACACACCGAAACCAAAGGAGAAAAAGCGTGGCCGCCCTTAATGATGTTCAGGACGCTATGACTGCAAAGCTGGTACGGATTGAGCGACCCAAAACTCGAGAAGCAAGTCGCTCGAGATCTATTATTCAGGCGCTTTGGACAGGCACTCGAAAAAGGCTCACCGATGGAAGCACTGCTATTCAAGATCCAGAGGGTGCGTGAAATGTTAAAGCCGGTTCAGATGGGAAACGAAAGAGCACTTACGGTGACAAAGCCCACATCAATGTTGACGAAGACGGCCTTATAAAGAGTACAGATGACAGCAAAGGCAACCTGCATGACGCCAACTGTTTCACCGGGTTGTTGAGTGGGAAAGCGTCAGCGACCTATGCCGACAGTGTTATTTAAGTGAGGCGCATGAAGACTGGCGGTCGAGTCGAGATATTAAAAGCCGAGTGATCAGGCGAGCCTGCCGAAACCGCCCGCTGACAGCAGCAGACAAACGTTTTAACGAGGCGCTTCGATTCAGCGGGAGCGTTAAGCCTGAAAAGGGAGAAACGGCGAAGAAAAGAGGTTGTATTGTCTGAATGTCTTAATATGAAGCCGCTTTTTGGAGAATACCTTCAAAAAATGCAACATTAAGACCCTGGCTGCTGCATAGTGGTGTCGTGCAAAGGCCTCATACTGAGAGGAAGCATTATGAAATTATCGACGCTAATATTTGCCATGACCGCCGTGCTGCTATCGCACAATGGTTTTGCCATCGGTGACGCCGCAAAACCGCTGCAACAACAGTGGGCCATTGCTAAGTATCAAACCGATAAAACAGAGCGCGCAAAGGCCTTTGAGGCGCTGGCAAAGCAGGCCAGAGAGATTGAACGACAACAGCCGGATAATGCCGAGGTGCTGGTGTGGGTGGCGATCATCCTCAGCACCTATGCCGGTGAAAAGGGAGGCCCTGGCGCATTAGGTCTGGTCAAGGATGCAAAGGCACTACTGGAAAAGGCTGAAGCGATAGACCCAAATGTGCTGAACGGATCGATCTACACCTCACTGGGCAGTCTCTACTACCAGGTACCGGGGTGGCCACTCAGCTTTGGTGACTACGATAAAGCGCGTGCCTATCTTGAGAAGTCACTGTTGATCGATCCGGATGGGATTGATTCAAACTATTTTTACGGTGACTTCATGCTTAGAGATGGTAAATATCAGCAGGCCGCCAACGTCTTAAAAAAGGCACTCGCGGCTGCCCCTCGTCCTGGCCGCCCGATAGCAGATGCAGGGCGCAAGGAAGAGATCAGGGCTGCACTGGCGGAGGCTGCGGCTCATTTACCCTAGAGAATGTCGAATCGTTGAGTGTTGCGACTGCTGCGTCGCGCCACTCCTTGCCGATAGTAGCGCCCCCTACGCTCAGCGAAACCTTCAGGGTCTTACTGACTCATTCCACGGTGACATTCTGCCCGGAATCAAACGAACTGTATAACCCTGCAATCACCGCCTGAGGATCGGCATCTTCGCTGAATAACACACAGGCGTAACTATCATCACCTATCTGAAACTGAACATTCCCTTTTCCCTGGCGATCGATACGAATACTCGTATCTTTCAGGCCTGATGGCTTACCCTTTTTACCACCAACAAGACTCTTCGCGCCGTCATCGTACATCGCCTCAAGATCCAGTTTACTGATTAAAATAGCCAGCAATTTACGTTGGGACTTGCTCCCCCTGGTCAAGCCGCGACCACCCGAGCTAGACGCCTCGGCATCATCAACCTCTCGTTTGGGGCACTTGCTTGCACTATGGCTCTTTGCTCCACAGATTTTACATTTCAGCTGAACTGCCTTGGCAGCAATACGCTGAACTGGACTACATGCAGGGCAACCACACCCTTTCGCGTGCGATGAACTCTCCATCTTCATCTGCACAGCCTTTGCTCCCATCACATCCGCTTCCTTCTCCAGGCCGTCGTCATCGTTAATATTGACATTACCTTTCATCTGCGCAGTTGGTTTCACTCGCCCCTGCTTCTGCTGCGCGACATGCCAAGCTTCATGTGGCAGATGCTTCTCCTGCCCCGATGCAACATGGATATCGGTTCCCTGCGCATAGGCGTGGGCATTCAACTGCGAAGGCTTATCTGAGTTATAGTGCACCTTGACATCATCCATCGAGTAGCCTGACAGATTTTCGATCCCAGACTTAAGGTTATCGGGCAGGCCTGTGTTATTAGTGTCAGGCTTCTGCTGAACAGGCTCAGCACTGAACTTGCCCTGCAATAGTTCCTCATCCTCTACTCGCTGCATTGTTCCATATTTTCCCTGCAGCAATTCCTCATCTTCTACCCGCTGTACTGCTTCGAATTGACCCTGCAGCAGCTCTTCTTCATCCACCCCCTCACGCTGTACCACACCAGGCGCTGTTTTCATCTGTAGCTCTTCATCCTCAGACTTCATCTGAGCAGACTGAGTCGAACCCGTATTGATGGCCTCTACTAACTGCCGCTGTGCAATGGCGGCTGCTCTGTTATCAACAAATTGAGATGAAGAGGCTATCTTACGCTGCGCCGATGATACACCGTTTACAGTGTTCATCCCCCTCCTGCTTTCACTCTTTTTTCTATATGACTTCATCACCCCACTCCTTTTCGAACCCGCAAATCAGAAACAGTGAGAGAGCTGTCAACACGGCTCTCTGTACATAAAAATAGTGAAATCATCATCCAGATACCCCCTGATCAACTCTACTCTCGGTGAAAGCGAGTTGCAAAAGGTTTCAACTTCCTCTGCATTGTGCCCTACCAACAATGGGTGATCAGGAAAGCTCATTGCATCAAGCATGTTAAAGGCGAGGGCGCGACTGGCTGAAGCGTACATTTTTGCGATCACCTCGCTGTAGTAGGCTCGATTTTCACAGCGGTAACCGAGCGCCCCCGAGGCAATCACGTAATCAACCATGGGTAGTTCAGCGGTGCTAAAATCGGTTTGATAAAAGTGGGTGTTGGGCAGATGTCCGTGGCGTGCTCCTGCTTCTTCAATAAACTCAGGCATCTGGTCAATACCGATGTAAGCAATACCGGAAACCCTCCGATCCAGAAAACCTTTCAAGTCACCGCGACCACACCCGATATCCATGATTGAGCGACCATTCAGGTCAGCCACCCGAGAAAGCACCTCAAATCTTTTTAACTGACTCTCTTCTGCTTTCCATCCGAGTGACTTTACCGTGTCGCTGAATTCCTGAATGCGGTGACGGTGGTAGTGGAGGATGGTTGCTTTTTCGATTAGTTCCATTTGATATAAACTCATTCTGAATTCTAGCGTGCAAAATGCGCACGATAATTAGCTCAATCACGGATAGCTTTAAGCTTTACATTGGTGGAGGTTTTTTCTGTCACCTTATACGAAAACCCCACATTCACATAAGGACTACTGACAGTATCTCCAACAGTTACGACAGGCTCCTCGGTCTCAACACCATTCACGTTATCTATCATCATCGATAGTTCACTTAATGTGAGTTCCCATACATCATAATCAGGATCAAATACCAGCTCTGCATTAGTTTCTTCTACCTGCGGCTGAATTCTTTCAAGCGCCTGCGCCTGTGCGGCATAACAGCCCTGTACAAACTTCAGGGCCTCCGTCAATGCCCGGTTCCAGCCCATCTCATCATGCCCCATGGCTTTTTCGATTGCCTGCATTCCTAATTGCAGATAGTTCCCCAGTGTTTCTACAAGATCAATCTCTCCTTTGCCAACTCCCTGAATTGCCAGCTTCAATGAAGATGCATTGCTTGCATCAATCAGTGATTCAACAACTTCAATGCCGCCATCTGCCAAAACCATGGTCAATACTTTCAATCGCTTGTTGATCTCCTCGATAAGAGCCCTATCGAGAGCCATACCTTCAACCGAGTTTTCATTTAACTGCTCATCAGAAGGGCTTGAAGCCAGGCGCTTAATTTCCCCCTGGACGAAGCCGTTTAAATTTGGATAGATCTCACCTAATTTAGCACCTATAGTAGCCATCCAGGCAAAATATTTTATGGCCCGCTCTACGGTATCAACCTTGGCATTTTTGGCTCGTTCTACACCTAATTGCGAGCATATGCTGTCTACTTTATCTTCTACCAGGCTTCCATATTCCTGGTGAAGCTCCAGTGCAAAAGGGATATACCTCGTCTCTAACTCATCAGCTTCTTCAACAGCCCTGTCCCAGACATAAATCTGGCTACCGCTGAGATCAGTTAAACCTATGCGCAACGCCCTAAACCAGCGTGTACGTTCATCCGATTCAGATTTTCGCCGGCGCCGAGATCTCCACTTGTCGTCATCATCTACCTTTAACAATTCACCTAACGTCAGATTTTTATATACCTGCCCTTCCAGGATGGAACCATCATGACTCATCTCAACGGCTTCTGATTCCCTTGAGACCATGGCTTCGATTTTTTTTAATTGAATAAACCCAGCAGATTTAGAAGCTTCCATTTTGGACATCTCTTGCAATGAGTCTGACTGCCTAATATTCGAAACGTCGACACCACCAGACTGACCTTCCATCTGCGCTCGCTGGGAAAGCTGTTTTGGGCTATTGTTTATCGCTCCAATCAGTTTATTCTGCACACTGGTGCCGGGACGGTTATCGACAAACTCTGCCGCTAAGGCATGCGCCTGCTTTCCCGTAAAGCGGATGTTACTGTTGCCTTTTTTCTTATCAGAAAATGACCGCATCGCTATAGCCCCTCAGTAATCAGGTAATCAATCACCAGCTTCCCTCGCCCTGATATTACAATGCCGCCGAAAGCGCAATCACAACATTCACCGCTATAAAACCCACTGCAAATACCACCAACGAAATTCGATCAAAGGCACGCGCGGTCTTCAGCTTTCCTTTTGCTTCGGCAAGATGTGACGAGATGATCGTACCAAACACCGTTAGCAGTATGGTCACCATGCCAACGCCGTTGACCATATCGGTCAGGGTAACTCTTCCGACTCCCGGTAGTTCTGCCAGGTTGATATAACTGTTCGCAACCGCTGCAAAAAAAGCACCGACACCGAGACCGACCCTGTCACCGGCTGTAGGCGCCAGAAGAAATGCAAGAAAGGCGATCGCAACAGCAGCAAACAGTCCCTGAAACATCTTAAAGTAGAGCCCCCAGTCTGGCCGTTTAATGGCTAATGCATAAGTAAGCTGGGAGTAGACAGTTTTATGTGCAGCGGGCGAAAGCGGATCGCCCCTGCTACTTTTATAGGCGTGAGGCTTATTGACCAGATCGCTACGGTAGACTGTATAGCCAGGCACACTAACACGCGAACTATAGGTTGTACCTTCAACATCTGGCAGGTACTGTAACTGCCCCCACTGGAGATTATTCTCTTCGATCCGAATCGTAAGCTGATGGTTATCGAGCGGGTAGCGGGTAATGTTAAAGGCCTTGGTGATGCGTGCCGCGACACGATAGAGTGCATAGTGATTATCACCATTGCTGGATGACCTCACCAGCACCTTTGAAAGCACCTCGCCATCAACCACATGGAATGTCTCCCCCGGCCTGATATCACTTCCTTTCCAGTCAAACCAGAGATAGAAATCTACCGTCCACAAAGTCTCCTTGGTAGAGATTGTCTCGATCCGGTCAACATAGATCCCGACCTTCACCCGGTCGCTGTTATTCTGCTCGCCATTCAACCGCCGGTAATCCGGCGCAGTCTTACCTTTTTCTGTTTTATTTGGATCAATGCGCTCCTGATGGCGTGCTTCTGATTCAATTTTATCCGTATAAAGATCACTACTCGCGAGATAACCTACTGTCAGATAAAAAATCGCTATCAGTACCACCCATATAATAAAAAAGGATTTACCTCCTTCTTCAACACGTTTCATAAACTTGAACCCTGATTCTTTTAATATTACTAATAAAATTTACACGCCGTAATCACAAAAAATATCCCCAGCATACTCGGCCAGTAGGTCGCCTGCACAATCAGTCCATCTTTATATTCGAATAGCCGCGATGGCAGGTTCAGCGCCAGACGAAAGGCGTCGAGCGGCACCATCAGAATGCAGAAATAGATTACAAAAAAGAAATACTCCAGGTAAAAGATCTCGCCAGACGGGATATCTTTACGTATCGCAAGATGTGAGAAGACCACTACAAAGAATACGGCGACACATATACTCAACACTCGTCCAATTTCAACTTCCTTCGAGAGTAAAGCAAGCGCAAACAACACAAGCGCGACGATAATAAGCGGGGTCAGGTTTGAGATGAAGGCATCGACAAAGACACGTTGAATCCCAATATGATAATAGAGCGTCGGTAATACCACATGATCCAGGTTTTGTTTAATGCCAAAATTAGTATTGTGGCGCTCTTCTCGCAGGACAAAGAATGCCCCGGAGAACTTCCATCCCGGCAGGAATATTTCCCTGTCGAGCCCAGGCAGTAACGACGATGCCAGTAGCTTGTAGGCGTCAAGGTCTGGTACTAATACAACATTCCTCTCTGTCTCTTTGGGTAGTAGTTGCAGGTTGAGGTGCTCGACTTCAAGAGGGTAGCGCGAGTAGTCGAGCGCTACCCTGAGCGCTGTTTGAAAACGCCATTGAATCATCTCCTGCTCTTTATGCCTTGTACGACTGACCTCTGTAATCCTGAGGTTTTTGGCTCGCCCGATTGAAAATCCTTTTTTCATCTCGGGGGGGTAATCCTCCGCATAGGTCTGCCATACTCGCCCGGTAATCAGTAGATTATTAGAACTTTGAAATTCAATCGTCTCAACATAGAGGCCTGTTGGAACATAGCGTGGAGGATCAAGCTGCTTCTCATTACTCTTCACCGTATAACCATTAACCACGGCCCTGAGTGTCTCTTTATCCGAGATCTTTGCCCCCGGCAAGTCATTGGCTGAATAGTGTGTAAGCGCCAGAAACCATATAAGACCAATCCCTGAAATCAGAAAGAGGGCACATGCCGCTGAAAAGCACCACACCGAGACCTTGTCACCATGATGCGCGCGCAATAACAGAAACGAGAGCGCGATCAAAAATGCAACTGACAACAAAATAATCCGAATTAGATCTTTACGCAGGGTGTCAATATCGATTGGCAGATCATCCTTGATAAAGGTGTTTTGCAGCGACCACCCTGAAACGGGCACTGTCTCATATACCAGCCATGATGCCTGTCCGGTAGTGGTACTAATATGATCAATCACTCCACCCTTGCCAACCAGAATATCTTTTGCAATGATCAGGCGGTTGCTATCGTTTTTCTCTTTCGCAATATCACGGATATTCTTCTTGTTCTGCACGTATTCCGGGTTGGGATGGTAAAGATAGCTCCCCTCCCGAGTGGTCAGCGCGCCGAATCCACTAGGGCCAAGGTCAAGTGATTCGATGATCGCCTTAATCTGGTTCATCGAGATATCAATCGTCACCACGCCCAGGGGTACCTGTTCTTCGCCCGCAGTCGTCTCATAAAAGACCGCCGAATAGGTCACCAGATGACTCTTTGCCGCTTCATCCCAGTACGGTTCGCCCCAGCGGCCGCCTTTACTCATCGGCTCGACGTACCAGTCATATTCCGAGGTTGTATAATCATACACCTCATCAAGCCGCTGAAATGTTAACCCCTCCTGGTCAGCCTGCCTGGTATAGTAGGCCGAATAGAGCCGTTTCTGTTGATCGTAGCCGTAGGGACGAAAGGTGATCGTGCCGCCAAAATAGTTAGAATTTCCAAGCAGTGTTTCGCGCAACAGTGCGAGCATCTCTTCTTCAGCTAGCCTCTGCTGACTTAAAGTACTCGCAGCTCTCTCCGCGGACCGGGTCACATCCATCAATACGGAGTCGATCTGTGAGGCGGCACTGGAGGTTAACGCCTTCAGCTCCTGTTTTGCTGAGGCGTTAACCTCCTCTTTATAGAGAACATACTGGTATAAGAGCAGCAGTGCGCCAGTCAAGCTGATGACGGCGATCGTTATCGCAAACCCACTCATCCATCTCCGCACTTCATCTCTCTCCATGCATGACTCGGTGCCTGATAGTCATCTCTCTATCGCCCCTTATTCATTAACCGTGACTGCGACCTGCTCAGCACTGCCCTGACGACTATTCACAATATGAATTGCACATCGTGCCTGTTGAATGACCTCAAACGAGCTATCATTCAGGCCCGAGACAATCTTGCTGGTATTGACACATGAGGCGATATCGCCTTTTCTCACCTCTGAGAACCAGCGATATTCATGTATTGTTTCAGGGCGAGCCTTAACCACACATTTTCCCCACTGCTCTTTTGCCGCAGCCATCTTGCCCTCCTGTTCATAGACATAAGCAAGAAAGCAGTAGGCCATACCTCCTCCAATCTGGTTCTCCGGGATTTTCTCGTCGATAGCAATGGCGGTTTTCAGGTGACCTTCTGCCTCGATGTATTTCTCCTGCTTGAGTAGCGCCCATCCCAGGTTACGATTCAACTGGTATCGCAGGTCCTGATCAGGCGACTGCTGTGCGTTGGCACGTTGCAGGCCCATCTGCAGATACGCCTCAGCAAGCGCGGGATCACTCTTGCGCGTCACAGGGTTAACCCAGTTGATATAGGTACGTCCAAGATCGTTAATCCCTTTAACTCCTCCCGCCTGTACGTTGAGATAGTATTGATCAATCGCCTTGTTCAGCACACCGAGTGATTCATAGATTCGGCCTAACTCGGCGTTGAAGGTAGAGTTATCGGGTTGAATCTCCAGCCCGCGCAGAAAGGTCAACTCCGCATCATTCAATGCCCCTTCGTTATAAGCCGCACGTCCCTTGTCAAGGTAGACATTCGTTAATGAATTATGGGTAATATAGACTGTTAACAGCAGTAGTACCGCTGTAATCAGCATCACCTCACTCTGGAAACGCGCAGGGATATTAAAACGCGTCATAAAGTCACGCACCTTGGCCTGCCCACTTCTGGTTAAAGCACCCTGACTGACTATCGCCAGACCACCAATCTGCGCAATGGTCGAGAGTGTTGCTGCAACTGTCAGGCTACCAACCGAGAGGGCCGAAATAATACTCACCATAAAACTTGCACCTAGCGCCAACGTACCCAATGTGAGTGCGTCCCATAACCAGTCGACTCGATCCCACGCATCCACTCGACGGGTTGGTGTAAATTGCCACCACCACGCCGCCTCTTCACGATTCAGGCGTGTACGCCATTTATCCAGACTGATAGTATTAGCAATCATTTCTCCGATTTTTTTAAGTCGAAAATCGAGCTCAGATAGCCGTTCATCAACATCAAACAGGCAGACTAGTTCGTTGCTGTTTTCATCGGGATTGACATTAAACGCAGCTTCTACATCGTCACGCGCGAGCAACAGGGCCAGTACGTCCTCTTTTTCCATATTTGAACGAGACTTTTCTACCCGTTCCAGTATCTGTTGATAATACTCCAGCATTTCGATTGGACTACGTACAGAGCTCTCTTCGCCCCTCAACATAGCCACATCCATGTCCGCTGTTGTCATTTCATCTCTCCATCATTGCGATTAGATCGGTAGCGCTAATTTTGCGCCACCTAAGGAAGCGGCCCCTGCTTGGCACGACTGTATTTACGTATCATAAAAAATGCCGCCACAACCAGAAACGAGCCAACAAATACCTTGTCGCGCATCTGTTTCCAGAATGGATCACACATCAATGAGATTGAAAACACCACCACCATCAACAAAATATATGAAATAAAATAGATTGAGTTGCGGCTATAAAAGCGTCGCAGACGACGTGAAAAGATCGCAAGCACCCCATACCCGACAGCCAGCACCAGCAGTAGATCGATCGCCAGACGAAATCCCCAGCGATTAGGGCACGCAAACTCACATATTGCTGGAAAACGGGCAGATAGCGTATTGATAGCCCCCTCGATCTCACCCCCTCCATATATCTCGATTAGCCGCTGCGATACTGTCGGGGCATCTTTATCCGATGCCAGTGGCAGTGGCCACAGGGCGACACCAGAAAAATTATTCTGCATATAGATCAGGTCATCATCAAATTGTGTGTATGGCCCACGCGCATCATTCTCATGCCCATACGGTGATATAACGGGAATCACCTTGCGCAGTACCGCCATCCGCTGTGCGCCGCTAAATTCGTCTTCAATCTTGCTACGCAGGAGTTTTTTGGTATCTGTCGTCGGCTCATCAATAAAGACAAGCAGTGAATCGACATATGCCGCGGCACCACTCTTATCGCTCACCAGCAGGCTTTTGATATCGCCAAAGAGTTTTCTGGTGCTGACCAGCTCAGACGCCCCAATATCGAGCAGGATGTTTATCGTATAGTCGCGTTCAAGGTCTTCCAGTCGTTCGTAGAGCTGACTCACAAACTCGATGAGCTTATACCTCGATTCGGGATGGTCGAAATAGCGATCAAAGTGAAGAGTGACGCCATCTGGAGACGCGACTGTACTGCTTAAAAATGGCACATAGGCCATGGCGCCACTCTGTTCGTACTCAACCTGCAACATCAGCTGGTTATATACCGATGTTACTGAGGCCTGGAGTGTACTCTCTGACCACTGTGACCAGTGATCGGAATAGACAACCAGATCCACTTCGGTTTTATGCCGGTGCGCCTTGTTAATAAAATTTCCAAGCTTGCCATTGCTGTTCCAGTGGAGCGGCGTATTGATTTCACCACTCTCTTCCAGCGTTAACGCATAGTAGGCAATCCGACTATAAACACTATAGTCGATCACCGGCATGACATCATCTGCAACCTCTCCCTCTTCACCGGGCGACTCTTCACGGCTTTTTGTCGAACGCCAGTAGGGATAGAACCCATAAACAGTATTTGAAAAATCTCGCACACAACCACAGCTATCATCATCAGTAATAATGGGTTTTAACTGGGAAGAAGCCACATTCGTTGCCGCAGAAACCAACTGCTCACTAAACTCGGAGTACTGCGCTTCATCTATTCCGCTTTTGGCCGCGACCGCATGCAAGAACTGCGTCCGGTTTACATAGGGAATATCCATAATCAGCTCAAGTCCGGCTAACGCCTCATCACCTGGAACAGGTATCGATTGCTCACCACCTGACTCGGCGTCCCCTTTTGCCTCTTCGTCCTCCTCACCCTTCTCTTTATCCGCCTCCTTCACTGCAACAGCTTGCGACGCTGGTGGCTGGATTGCTTTCAGAGCGGTAGAGAGCCCCTCTTTGGTCAGAAGATACCAGATTGATGGCTGGTCACCTGGTCGTATCTTAGTTATCGTTTCAGCCTTGTCAGCCTTGTCAGCCTTGTCAGCCTTGTCAGCCTTGTCAGCCTTGTCAGCCTTGTCAGCCTTGTCAGCCTTGTCAGCCTTGTCAGCCTTGTCAGCCTTGTCAGCCTTGTCAGCCTTGTCAGCCACAGTCTCGGTCGTTGATGTGACATTTTCAACCGGAGCAGGAGGCGAGGGTGACAGCTCATTATCATTAATGGTATTTTCCACGGCAGCCATTAACGCCACCTGCTGGTCAAGCTTTGTTATCAGATTGATTACAAAATTGTCTCCGGGCGGTGCCTTCAACCCCAGACAATACTGGTACAGTGCTTCTCGCGTTGCGGCCCCAAGCACACCATCCACCACCACTGCGTCAAACGCTACCTGGTTACTGGCCGCAATCTGATTTAACTCACGCTGAGTACGCTCGACCCGTGCGATATCTACCGACAGAAGATAGCCACTATAGCTCTCTTTATTCAGCGCCATCTCGCACCCTTGTACTGCCTGCTGCGCAGATACCGTGGTGGGCATAAAAGAGAACAGCAGTAACCATAGCATCAGCACCGAGCGGCACTGATAGCGATTGAGAAACAGATTGTTATTTGTGCGTCTCTTATCCATAACCTAAAGTGTCTTTCCTTCTTTTCTCAACTCTTTGGTCACACCAGCCACCAGGTCTGTGTAACAGATCGTGTCGCTCTCTCGGCGCAACGCACTGAGCGCCCCGTATCTGATCACGTTGGTAATCCCTCCGCCAGATAGCTCATAGCTCTCTGCCAGTCGGTGCAGACAGACATCATCGTTTACCTTGCATTGCCCATTCAGGGCAGAACGCCACAGACGGTCGCGCTGGTCGACATCTGGCATTGAAAAATAGACCAGCGACTGAAAACGACGTGCGAAGGCCTCATCGATATTCGCCTTGATATTGGTTGCGAGAATCACCACACCGGGAAAGTCCTCGATTCTCTGTAGCAGGTAGGCTACCTCCTGGTTAGCATAGCGGTCATTAGCGCTGGCAGTCTGTGTGCGCTTACCAAACAGCGCGTCGGCCTCATCAAAAAATAGTATCCAGTTTTTTCTTTCCGCCTGGCTAAAGACATTGGAGAGGTTTTTTTCCGTCTCACCGATATATTTTGAGACTATCTGCGACAGATCGATGCGGTACACATCCATCCCCGTCTCCGCCCCTAACAGTGCCGCTGTGAGGCTCTTACCAGTACCCGGGGGGCCATAAAAGAGCGCGCGATAACCAGGCTTGATGATCCGTTCCAGCCCCCAGCCTTCCATGATGGTTTTTTGATGTTTAATCCACGCACTGATATTGCCAATCTCATCCATCACCTCGGGCGCCAGCACTAGATCTTGCCAGCCGAGCCGACTTTCGATTCGCTTTGCGGGAAAGCCTGCGCTGAAATCTGGACGGTGACAGATACCGGTTGTACAACGGTTGACTGTCTCGACACTTGCGCTCAACTGACGGCTTAGCAGGGACTCCTGTGACGCGTGATCATCTAGCGTCAATAGCGCGTGGTTAACAAAAGGGTGACTATCGTCAAAATAGCGCATCACTTCAACACGCCGGGCAATGTCATTACCTGCAATCAAGAACACCGCCGTTTCACAGGTCGGCAAAAAACCGCCATGCACCTTTCCTCTCCAGCCACCAAACTCGCTATAGCCCAGTCCAGTATTGCTATTTTTTATCAGCAAGGTATCGAGTGCCTGCGGTCGCAGATGCGGGATCATTGCCAGGATCATGATCAGGCGCTCATCGAAATTCAGGCCATACTCATTTATCAACTTCGCGTACTCAGATGTACAGTTATCCAGCTGCGGCGGCGTGAGCGCGTATATCGAGTCATAATCACACGGCTGCTCAAAGTAGATCCTGATACGCACATCAAGGACGCGACTGAACCAGTCGATTTCATTCTCCAGTGATTTTAATTCCGTTGTCATCGGCATCGTCTCACTCATCGCCATTCGACATGGAGCACGTTGTGCATCCACGCATATTTGATTGTAGAATAACTCCACGGCAACTGGTCTAGCAGCATGTCATAACTGCGTGACTCGACCAGTAGCTGCCACTGTCCATCCTTGCGTTTCAAGCGCCCATCACGCCTGAGGAACGACTCGCGCAGACCATCTACCGAGGTGTTTCCAACGCCCTTCCAGTTCTCGATTGCCGCAGTCAACAGACCATCGATAATACTTTTTTCAGAATCTGTCAGGTTAATAGCCCGAGCAACAGGACGAGCGGACTCAATACCACAGATCAGTTTATTCAACACCATCATATATTCAGGTGCGCCACCCACGCCATCAACCATATACTGCAGCGCATGAACGGCTCGCTCACTGGCTACATGGTCAATAAACAGCCCCTGGTCGGTCAATCCAAGACGCTCGAATAACACCGGAAGATAGGGGGCGAGTAACACCTGACCCGCATTAGTCACATAAACGGCGGCGCCACCGGCCAGTGACGCAGCAGCCTGATTGCCGGCAGTACTACCTGCTACGCGCTCGACATCACGCTTAACCTCGACTCTCTCCACCACTTCGGAGAGCGCCGCGATCATCTGCGCCGTTGCCTGACTTCGATCACCGTTCTCCCTTAAGCGTGAGATAATTTTCGCATAGTGAACCAGTCGTTCGCCTTCTGCCTGTTCTATCAAATCATCGACAAGCAGCCTGATGAATATCTTTGCTGGCATGTGCTGCCCCTGAGCCAGATTACGGTGATAAAACTGACGATATCTCTGCCACGAGGCTTCGCCACTGGAAAAGCCCAGAGACTGATCCACAACAGCAATCAATCGTTCTGCATACGCGCGCAGTGGGTGCTCTTTTTCATCACCACTTTTAAGCTGCGCCAGCTCACCCAGCTCATCGATGATTGACAGCAACTCATCTGCATAGCGATTCTGAGCGGAGAGCGAAGAGAGCCATTGGTGCATCCCTGCCAGCAGCTCGCGATATGAGCAGTTGTTATGTGCGGCCATCTCTCTGAGCAGGCTGCCGCAGTACTCTTTTCTGTTAAAGCGGCTACCACGTTCTACAAAAAAGAAATCGAATGTGAAGCCCCACAGATCACGCTCATCACAGAATGTAGCGCGCCGCCGAGATCCAGCGGGCGCGATTGTATCTGGAGATTCATATGATGACTGCTCGCGGTTAAACAGCATAACCGCCCCATCAACAAAATCTTTCATATCCGGCACCACCACACCAATCAGCTTGCCAAGCTCGTGCGATGACAATTCATGAACAAAAAACTGCCTGATGACACTCTTCCTGCCATGCAGTCTGAGCAGCCGGTCAAACAGAGCGGCATGCATTTCCAGCACAGCACTCCACTGCGCCACCACTTTCATAAGCCCCTGTCTGTCACTGCGCTCAAACCACCGCGATATCGAGGCGGCGCTTATCCGGTTTTCATCACCCTCCCGAGCCGACTCAAACCTGGCCTGCTCCCGCGCAGTCTCTTCGATAGAAACATGCACCTCTCCTCCGGTTTTAAACTGGCCGTCGACAGACAGGGAGCCGACCACACCGACCACATCCTTTAATCCGTAACGTAATTCATTAAGCAACACCACCAGGTAATATATAGCGTTGTCGAGTGAGCCTGCTTCGTATGCTGAATAACGCAGGGTACAATCCCAGAAATCCTGGTGTGCCCTGACCTCGCTGATCCCTTCACGCCTGGCAATAAGCATAAACAGGGCATGGCACTGTTTTATCTGGTCGGTATGGTCATTGTCAACAACACTGATCCATTGATACAACATCGCCTCACTAAACTGATCAACCACGCGGCGTCGGCATTCGCCTATGAGTATGATATCTCTTAAAACCCCGCCTGCAATTTTAGAACCGGCTGACAACAGCTCACCCCATACTACCTGCAGATTCTGCGTGTTATTTTTATCAAGTGCTGATATCAGGCGCGAGAGTGTGGTGGCATAGTTATCGGTCCATTCATCATCACGACTGCTATCCGCATTTGGCTCACTAGAAAGAGTGTTCTGATTATCGCCCTCCATATACTCAGAGATAAACTTGCGCAGATTTTCTAATAGCGATCTATCACCCCCGCCACAACGCGAAATCAGCGCCTTAGTGATTTCAGCCGTGTTCTGGAACTTTCCATTATTGTCCAGTAGAATCGCTATTACACCCCGCCACAGATCACGCATGCATGACACCCGGCCCTGCCTGTCGATCCCTTTCAGCCACCCATGGGAGAAGTGATAGTCCGTCAGGAGTTCTACCCGCAGTCGAATAGCATCGAACCTGTGGACCAGTAGCTGTCGGGCGACCATCCACAACCCATCAAATGGTAAAATTTCGGCGAGGCGCAAAAGCACCGCGTCTCGATCTTGTGTTGTGGCCAGCCAGCTGACAAGTGAACGTCGGTGGGTCTCGACCACAGACATAAATAGCCGCCTTACTTCAGGCTCATTTTTAGCCTGGAGATACCAGGGAAGATGGCCATAATGGAGATAGCAGCACAGCGCCTCCAGCTCTCTTGCGTGCCGTTCTAGACGGTTTATCTCCCCTTGATTACTGGCATAAGAATCACTCTTTACCCCGCGCAGACGGTCACGTAGCTGTTCGCGTAAACGACTACGCAGTCTCTCCACCATTTCATGCCGGTAGTTCTGATATGAGACGGTACCAAGGTCGACTTCAAGTTCATCGATGCTAATCACCGACTGCCCATCATTGCACTCGGTAAAGGCGTTATTGATCTCTGTAAGCAGCGCGCCATTCACCAGTGCACTCAACGACTCCTGTTGTGAAAACGCCTCATCCTCGGCTGAAAATGCGATCTCAAACCGTGCCTCTTCGATGATATGCGGACTATTCATCACCAGCGCCCTGCTGCATACATAGAAACTCGATCAACGCCTTTGCCGCCTCATCAACATCATCCAGCGCGAGGCCATGGGTTTTAACGTGAACCAGATCATTTGCGTCTCGCGCATCCAGCCAGCACTTGTATAACGCCTCGAAACGGTACATGGTGTCAAAATCAAACCAGTAGATGTCTGCAAAAATATGCGCCGGGCAATTACTTCTCACACTCTCTTCTGCCAGCACCCTGAACCTGGGATCATTGCAGCGTGCGCTCCAGGCCGGAAAAACCACCGTGATCCTGGCGGTGTAAAATGACGCCTGATCAACCCCGGGCAGGCCGTCGTAGCCCCCCCCCTGTTGTGGTCTCAGCAGCAGGTGTTCCAGTAGATGCAACCCTTCGCTTTCAATATTCAGATGGATTAAAAGGCGATGCAGTAATTTGATGTTTTGACTGGCTTCACTGCGTGTGTTGGCGCGCCCTATATACCACCAGTCACGCTCCTCTTCCATACTGAACACCATCTGATAATCGCCATCTGGCGCCAGGCTACCTGTCCTGAATCTCTCCAGAGAGACCCCACCCTGGAGCAGGGCATCACTGACGATGTTATTTTTCAGCGGCACAAAGCGCCCAAGATTATCGGCAAGCTCAATGACAGCCTGCTCCTCATCGATCCTCTGAAATGACACGGGAGAGAAACCATCGACCAGATGCTCTCTAATATCGCTCAGGTCGATCATCTTAAGTTCATGGCTGCCACGCTTCATCGTGCGGTAGTCCTGGTGAGGAACCACCTTCAATCCTAGCTTCACCAGCGGTAACGTCAGGGAGCGGCATTCAGTATGTCTGAAACCGAGCAAGACCGAGAGACGGTATTGCAATCCTGCAACGTTTTCCGTATTCCACCCAGAAGCGAGCGTGTTATATCCCGCCGCACGGTCTCTGTCGAACGTTACTATCGCATCGAGGCAGGCGATCTTGTTTTTGACGATCACCTCATCAAGTTCTTCGCCATGATAATAATAGTTAAAATATCGCAAGGTGTTTTGCGTAAACTTCTGCCCATACAGCGCCAGTAGATAATCCAGCACTCGCCCTTTACGTTCATAATAATCATCGTATCTTGATAAAATGGCGGCTATCGCCTCAGCCGGGCGTTCAGGATAGATCAGGTTGATATCGGGAATCGTCTCTTCACTGATCACCCTGTAATCATATGTCTGACGGCGGTCATTTTCCGTCGAATACACCTCGTTCAGGCTCCCACATGTTGCGCTGAAATTCGCCATCAGCTGTTCAAATAGCAACAGGTACGACTTCAACTGCCGCGCTCTTGAGACGGCCTCGACAGACTCTCCGCTAGTGCCAAAATGGTTAATACCGTAGATTGCAGGAAACTGCTGCTGGATAGAGCCGTACTCTGCCAGACCTCGCGCACTCCCTTGTGGTAACGAATAGAGGGCGCTGAAATCCTGCGCCACTTCGCGCATAGAATCATGCCGGAAATGCATCTCCTGATAACGTTTTTTTACCGCGCCCATCGAGAACGGCAGCACCCCGCCATTTCGCACCAGCTCAACCTTCACACCTCCCGCCAGCGCTGGTAGATCAAGGCAGATAACATCACCGCCATCTCGTCGCGGTAGCGCCTCGTAGAACCGCTCACCATCGAGTTCGAGGTGAAGTCCCTTGATATGCTCGACTCCCGTTATCGAATTAATAATTGAAAAAAGTGTCGGCACCACCACTTCATCATCTGTCAGACTGTGAGGATTGATCTCGAACAGCCCATGTCTGGTTAACGGGCCATCGAATAACTGTTCCAACGACATCCCATCCTGCAGCAATTCCATGTAGGCGCGTAGAGAATTATTTCCCGATACATACTCACCGCATCTGAAATAGATCTCTGCCAGAAGTTCATCTGCGTGCCGACTACTATCTACTTCGACTGTTGCATGTAGTGTGCACTCCCTGTCCTCAAGCAACACCACACCCGCCAGCTCTTCGCACAGGTTGCGGTTATTATTAAATGCTACGACAACCTTCTCGACCAGACTCATGTCATCGATGGTACTATCTCGATCACGCCTGATCTCGGCGTGGTAAACACCGCTAACGCTATTCGCGCCCGCTTCTGCGACTTCGGCTTTCAGCCAGATATTATCCAGCTCCTTCACTTCATCCAGCAGCGCTTTACGTAGATCGGTGATCGTAGTTGGACGGCATGGAAACACCTCTTCAGGACGAAGTAATGACAGTGCGCTGTAATCAACCACCCCATCATCATTTTGCAACAGATCGGCAACATCGAAATCGGTATGATATGTCAGCTCGGTAAGGGCGTAGCAGAGCTGCTCCAGAATAGTGATACCGGGATCATGGGCGTTGTAGTCGCTCCAGATATTCCCCGAGATCTGCTGCGCCAGTGTGACGCCACGCGCCTTGAGCTCTGCAAAGGCAGCCTCGTTATCCTTCACCGATGCTCTTGAAATGGTCACCGGCTCACGCATGGTTATCCCCTGCGGCAGACCACATCTGAATAGAAGCGTGTGCCATCACGGCATTCATGCGATTACTTACCCATCCCTTGCTCGCCCTGGTTGCCCGCCTCACCATCCTTTCCAATCCACGATTCACACATATCCTCGTCGAACCACAGGCGTGTCAGGTAGTATCTAATCTGAATCCCCTCGCCATAATTGCAGTTGGTGCGCATCTGTAACGTGTACTGGCGCCCCGTTCCGTTCCAGCGCAGCTTTAGCTTATTAGTAAAGGAGAGATAATACGCCTGCTGATAGCGGATTCTTTTTTTCAGATTTAGAAAATTAAACAGCCACCCCCCGGGGTTAAAGGTGTTGAGGGCAACTGCATTCATCAGGGCGTATTTTCCCGTGCGCGGACTGCCAACCCCCGCCATCACCTCAATCCCGTGGCATCCAGTCAGCTCCTCGGTGATATCGTACCACTCACCATCCGCCGGAACCGTCCTGTGCTGCTCATCGCGATTACTCCCGATCCGACCATGGGCGCTCACGAACCCGCCCACATCCAGTGTCCAGGCCGGCTTTTCATTATCGATCCCGACACGGCCCTCAGGGGTCAGTGTCACCACCGGCTTTTCGCTGTTGTCTGCAACAACCTTGTTAAAGACCAGCTTGTCCTGGTCCTTTTCATAACTGATCGACCATGCAGGGTGCTGTGACGCACTATTGCGAAAGAAACTCAACATCCGCTCATGATCACCCAGCGCAGAGATCTCAAAGCCATGCTCTGAACTCTTGTCAAACCCTTCATCGACGGTATTGAGTGATGAGTCGATCAGGTCACCAAACTGTTCTTCACTCGGTAGTGCTCCCTCACTAAAGAATCGTTTCAGTGTACTTCTGTTCTTTTTTGCCATAACTCAGTTACCACCAATAATAAATGTGCTTCCGATTTCAAGTTCATTGACCCCGGTCACCTGTGCCCTGATCGGTTCAACGGTCGTTGTGGTCTCGATAAAGTGACTGCTCATCGGCACAGCCAGACTCCAGGGATAACACGGTCTGATCAACGCCTCGTGCCTGCTATCCAGGGTTGCACTATCCGTCAGCAGAAATTGATCTGCTCCCTCTTCAGCAATATGCAGCATCGAAAAGTTGGTGATGAAATCGACGTAATCGAGCTCACGGATATATGACTCAATCTCATCACCGCGAATCACCCAGCCGAACCTGGCTGTGTAACCCACATCGCACCACGGGCAGATATAGTCGCCAATTGCGCGGTTGAGTCGATTGATATAGAGCCCGCCGGCATTGATCTCACCTGCAAACTTCACACTGCAGCGCACCTGAATCCGTTCATAAACAGGGTTTCTGACCTCTACCTGCACAAAGGGTGAAGCGAGGCCCTGCAGGTATTTCCGAATCCGTTCCAGCTCGGCACTATTGACCATCCCCTGGTTACAGTTATCGCGCGCATCACGCTGCATGTGCGGTACCACCACGATCAGAATATTGCCCGGACTGACCCCCTCTCGATGAGAACTGGTATTCGGAAAACATTTAACCTTGTGGATAGCGGGAAAGCGCTCCAGGGTCAGTCGTTCATAGTCCCATGCGGTAGATGCGCGCCCCTTATGACGCAGGCGTTCGCTGATACGCGTTCGGTAAGCGCGCTCACTTTCGGCTGCACGCCCACCAAAGGCGGGACCAATCCTGCTGACCGCCGCCAGGCCGGGCACCGTCCTGGCGGCGCGCCAGCCTTCATCTGCGACGATGCTGTCCGCGCCCTCTTCCAGATTGCCATGTGTAATCTGACCAACATTGGTCTCAACCGAACGCAGGCCACAAAAGCCCTGCAAATCACCACTGCTCGACACCTGTATCCAGTATTGTCCCTGCGGCATCAGCGAGCTCTCCTTAATCATCCCTGCCGGCAAATTGAGCGTTACCACGCCGGACATCAGAAAACCTTCTGTGGTATCTGAAAGCACACGACTGTCCTCTAACGCAGACCAGCCACTCGCCGTCAGGCAGCTCCAGCGAAGCACTGCTCTGTGCGGCATCGACAAGTGTGAAGTGTCTTCATCAAGGTCAAAAAAGAGCGTCAACGTACCCGATAGCTCCTCCGTCTCAACGCCGATAAACAGGTTTCCATCATCATTAAACTGCGGAAACAGCCGTATTCTGTTTTTTGTTGCCGCAGGGTAGAGCTGCTCGATCCCAAAAGGGTGCAGGTGAAAAAGCGCATCATCCAGCTGCTCGCTATTCAGCGACGCATCAACACCGGGTTGAATTTGGCTGCGCGCCCGGTAGTTCATGGAGATCTGTCGCACAGTGGGTGTATAGGGGGCATTCGGCACCGCCAACGGTCTCTTACGACGGGAGTTTTCGGAAAGCACTCGTGTCAGCAACAACGGATAATCTGCATGCCCAAATGCGTTTTCCGGGGAAGAGAGCTGCAACCTCACAAAACCGTTGCGCGTACTACTGCGATACTCATATCGTTCATCTACATCTGCGCCATCAAGTGGCTTTAGATAGTCCGCGGCGGCAACATTCAGCAGGTTCTTTTCACACACCACACCATCATCACCGCTTTTAAATAGTGCGACGCGGTATTGCGCCTCGGCGCTGCTCGGCACCCAGTGACCATCCTGCAGCACGCTAATGTCGGCTTCAAATTCTGAGTTGAGCGGCACCATCTCGTACCCTTCATAATGAGTGGAAAAACCGCCACTCACTGCTGGCAACTCCCCCCACTCCAGCGCCAGCTGCATCTCCGTCACCTGCTTGGATGCAGCCTCACGACTACCCACCACAATGTAGGAGCTACGTACAGGAAGAGGCCCAAAGGGGACAAATGGTTTTGTAGGGTCGACCCGCCCAAGATGATTGGAGATGACAAGATCCTTAACACCAGTCACCGAGACGGCGATCTCCACTCGGTTAACCGTGAGCGAATTCAACAGCGAATATGAAAAGAAACCCGCCTCCGGATCGAGGCATACATTCATCATCGGTAGATTGCACGCCCTGTTGCCACCATGCAGCGCAACATCATACGGCACAACAGGCTCAACATTATAACCCAGCGAAAAGAGAATCCTGAGACCGCTATTCACACCGCTATCATCCTCAACCGCCGGTGAGACCAGGTACTCCTTGACTGCAAGCCAGCCACTCTCACCACTCAATGTAATCGCAAATGGCTTCCTAAACAGCTTGTAAAACAGGTCCTGCCACGACTGCTGCAGAAGCGCGGTGTAATCCTCGCCATCATCACCATAGGTGGCAATAAGCTCAGTAACCCGACTGCGTCGTGCCTCCGTTAAAAAGGCCTCCCCTCTCAGCAGATAATGGCTAAAGATCTCCCCGAACCACGCCCTGAATGCGGCCGCTGAATCGATCTCCCGCGCATCACTAAACGCCTCATCGATTGACCTTGCATCGGGCAGCGCAAAATCGACCACCAGTTCTACTTCACGTCGCCCCTCTTTCAGCGCCAGGATGGATGAGGCAACAGAGAATCCGACGGCGGTATCTGCTGATGACTCGCTCTGTTTTATACCACTCTTTGCGGCGCCAAAAAGCGGCATTGAGGGTGCGCTATCGGTCAGCGGCAGGCGGCGTTGGTGCGATTTTATTCGCGTCACATGCCCCAGCTCGCATTCGGGTGAGATCAGTGGATTACGCTGTAAATAGAGCGTCCGTAGCGCACTGACGGTGGCTCGCCGAACCAGCAGCGGCGTCTTCAGATAGTAGTGCCTCGCCCCACTGGAGTGAGGTTTTCCAGCAGAAAAAGCGACATCCTGTCCCACTACAAATGGCCTGGTTGCCGCCGCAGGCGCAAACTTCAGAAAGAGACTCTCCGCCTGCCTGCCTCGTGGCACGGTCTTCAGACAGTCTCGGTAATAAAAGTCCAGATGGCGCTCGGTAAAGCGGTTAAGACGCTGCTGCACCACCTCATAGAGACGAAGGAATACCATAAACAGGCCAATCGCAGGCTCATGAGACTGCCCCTGAAGTGATCGCTGCAGCATATCTGTGACCAGTGACTTAAGGTACCTGATCGCACCCGTCATCTTGAGCAGCGCCATCTCAAGTTGCAGCACAACTGCGTCATGGTCTTCCAGTTTTACCGTTACCGCCAGGGGAAAAGTGCCGCGTCCTTCGTCGTCGGTTACCTGCCATACCGGGCTCAGCCCCGTGACCCCGGCCCCACCACTGCTACCACCGGCTGAACGGCGTGCAACATCTGCGGCGGTATGCAGCCCAGGCAACAACTTTGACCTGATGAGATCGTAGATATTACTGCGCAGGAGCGTGGCTGTCTCGGACTCCGCGGCAGTTGTCAGCCGTTGCAACCAGAAATCGATTGTTGCCGCAACTTCGATGACATACTCCGCCGGCATCCATAAATCGGAGAGATCGACCCGGGTAAATTCCGCCTCAATCTTTTCTACGTCACAGGTCGCTATTAACGCCATGATCACCGCCTCATTGGCGCTGAACAGCTCGGCCCAGCTACCTTCTTTCTGATTGGCGGCATTGTAATAATTGAATGTCGCGGCATATTCAGATGCCATCGACAACAACATTTCAAAACTCATCTCATCGGCATTGAAATAGTCCGGCCGAAATGCCAGCGGCTCACGCTGCCCCTGGGCAGTGCCATCGGTGATCCTGGAATTAAAACCGCTCTCATTCATTGTTATGTTTCAGGCATCCCGCTCTCAAAGGCGCACATTTGTGCCTTCGTTAAAATAGAATGGATAAACGACATTGCTTCTGTTGTTTGTGGCGCGCACGGTATAGTTAAGACGAAAGCGAACGCAGCCATTAAAGCTCTCTGCCAGGTCCACATCGATGCTGTCGAGCGTAATTCGCGGTTCAAAAAACAGCACCGCACGGGCAATGGTATCTTTCAACGCCGTCATCACACTCTCATCGATCTTCTCAAACACCATCTTTTTCAGCCCACAGCCGTAGGTTGGATACATCACCCGCTCGCCGGGTGAAGTCCCCATCAGGATACGCAGGCTTTCATTAATATCCTCTTCATACGAGACCATCGCAACACTCATTGTGCTGGCACTTTTATTGAACGAGGGAGGGAAACCCCACCCCGTCCCCAGAAACTGCTTGTCGCTACTCACCCTGGCCATTTTCGTTACCCACCAATCATTACTGTTGGGCACCCCATCACCACACTGCCACCGTGTGCAGTGTTGTCACCGATCCTTGCCGCCGGTTTGCCCGTGATCATTACAGTCGCCGACCCTTTGGCAATCGTGTCTGGCGGCCCCACGCAGACACAGCTATCGCCGACCACAGCGGCCGGCATTTTCCCGATCAATACGGTTGATGCGCCAGGTCCTACCACCGGCCCACCTACATGCGGCACGACGCCGGTCACCATCGGACAGGTATGCATATCGGTAATCCTTGTTGCTGGCGGCATATTGCCTCCTCCTGTTATTCGTCACACGATCAATTGCACGTCATTCAGGACGAGCCTAATTGATCATCACCATCGCACCTTTAACAGTGGTCTGACCCGAAGCCGACAGCTCAGCAGTAGCGCTGCCTTCGGCGGTAAAACCGATCTGTGCCTTATGGCTGACATTCAATCCCTCGACCGAGACATCACCCGCCGAAGAACTCACCGCAACGTTACCCGTCGCCTCCAGTGTAATCTTCCCCTGCGCGGTGATACTAATGTCTTTAGGGCTGTCGATGGTGATGCCCTCCGCGGCCAGCTCTACCTTGTTTCCGTTCTGGTCTTCCAGCAGGATCGATTTATCTTCATCGCTCAACACCACGGTGTTGTTGCCCGGGGTGACGATAGTGATCACCTTTTTTTCGTCGTCAAATTCGAGCTTGAGTTCCGCCTTTGTCACCAGTGCCTTGGTGTAGTTATCCGCGGTCAGATCATAAGGCGCGGCACGTTTGCTACTATAGAGACTGCCCAGCACAACTGGATTGTTGGGGTCGTTATTGAGGTAGCCGAGCACCACCTCATCCCCGACCTCGGGGATAAAAAAGGCGCCGATGCTTTCAGAGGCGTAGAAGGTAGCCAGCCGCGCCCACACCCCCTCCTGCTCTGCCTCCATCACCGGCAGCCTGACCTGTATCCTGAGTTCACCGGCAGGGTCTTCATCCAGCTTCATCACGACACCAATCTGTAACCCTTCGACACCGGGCAACAGACCCGAGGCAGGCGGCGCTACCAGATCGCGCTGCTCTGCAAACCAGTTATCCGACATTCCAAAATCGACCCGCGTGCTCCACTGTCCATTTGAGATCTCGTGCTCCACAGCACTCACAAAGATATTACCGTTAAAGCGTTCACCCACTCCTGCCAGTTCGATCATGCCGCCAATTTTGGCCAGCGCGCTTCCCTGAAACTTCATCCGCCCACGAATTCGCGCCAGCGCCGCCTTGAGCTGCTGCCCCTTGGCCCAGCCGCTCAGCGCTGTCGGCTCCTGTGGTACCGGCGATTGCAGACGAAACTTGTCAAGCCCGATCACCTTGGCCAGCTCAGCAGATGCAAGGTTACCGCTTGCACCCACCGTCACCCCGGCAGCATCTTCACTCGCAACTGCCTGGCTCGCCGGATCCCAGCCAACCGTTGTCACCGCAGTCAGCTGACTACGCGCATCGAGATCGGCACTGAACTCCATCAGGTCTTCGCCGTAGGTCACTTTCAATGCCGCCGCCTCATCACCCTCTGGTGGACCGACAGTCACCGTTGCATCATCGACACAGACCACCATGCCGTTGACCTCCGCACGGGACAACATGAAATCCCAGTCGGTGCTGTAATACTGCACCAGCTCCTTGTGCTGTGTATCGCTCGCCGTTACGCTGGCAGTCAGTCCGCTATAGTTACCTATCAGCGAACGAATGATGTCACTGTCCCTGGAGTCGATATAGTTGGCGTTCTTACGACCAACCGTCATCGCGACCGCCTTATCACGACATTCGATGATCAGACGGCTATAATTATCGCCACTCACCTTGATGCCATGGCGGATGACGATCCCTTCGAAAATGGTCTCTTCGTCATCGTCGTAACCCGCGTTGATCTTGATTAGACTGCCCGGCTTGAAATGATCTGAATTGCTGACGGGAAAATCCTGCTCGGGCATATCGCCATCCAGCAGGACTATCTTTGCAAATGAAATCTTGTTGATCGACTTGTAGACGTTAACAGAGACCACCGGAATATCTTCATCAATTGCCACCCCCTCAGAGAACAGGGTCAACTTGACTACACCACCGCCATTTAGATTAGGTGAGTCCGCCATAGATCACCGTAACGGGGGGAAATGAAGATGCATGCCCGGCTTAAGATCGCGAAAGCTGGTGAGGTTATTCACCCGCGCGACTTCAAGATAATAGGCGCTATCCTTATAGATTCTGTAGCAGAGCAGTGGCAGGGTATCACCCGCCTGCACCTCGACATAATGCGACAGATCCGGTGATGAGCGGTTCGCCTGCAACGCCTCTTCTTCCTTGCTGAGAAAACTTGAAAAGGCAAGTTTGATCCTGGCACGCAGCGGCTCACCACTCGGCTTGAACAGGGTGTACTCGATCGACATCGAATCGAGCCGCCCAAAAAAAATCAGGCTACCCCACAACAGGCGCACAATATTGGTTTCATGTTTATTGCCGTCATATTTATAGACGATATCGCTCAGCTGCTGTACCTGTGTCTTTACGTCAGGCACCCCCGCTACATCCACCACTCCGGTGCCGTCGAGCACAATGTCGAAACTCACCTTTTCAGCATTGATACTCCCAAATTTCGTCTCGGCTCCGGCCTGCCCCACCGCCTCTTTTTTATTGTAGCTAATCGAATGTGCATGGCTGTAACTGGAGGGATTTACCATCACTTCAAAGACAGTGCCCTCATCGACGGAAATCTTGCCGCCATCGTCAGAACAGGGTGATATTGCCAGTCTCTTTTTTTCACCTTCAGACATTGCGCCACCTAACGTTCAACGTTTTCGCGCACACATTCAGCAACAAGCTCGCGACACTCTTCCAGCAACTCCTCTCTCAGCGCCGAAAGATCAATAGCGTGGTGCTGCCCATCTATTGGTGCTCCCTGCTCCGGCTGTACCGTAGATTTTATCACCAACTGTCTAACTTCAATTGTCATCGCTCTATTTCACTCTGTCAAAATAGTTATAACTCAACTCAATCTTCTCGATTGCGACTTCATTCTTAGTGGCATTAAATCCTTCAACTTCCCAGTTCACAGGGAAGGCGTTCGCAAATGACCACACACGTGTGGGCTCACCAGCTTCATTCATTAATGAAACCTCAACCGTCATCGGCTCAACCGGTTTGATAAACTCACCTTCCAGCACATCCTCGCACCAGCTCACCAACGGAGAATCCATTGAGACAACGCCACGCTTCAACACCAGCTTTGGGTGTTTTACCGACTTGGGGAGGCGATGCGAAAAACGGTTCTCCCCACCTTCGGCCAGCTCTTCAGTCTCCATTTCAGAACCAATGCCGGAGACCTCCTGAAATGAGGTATCGACACTGTCCGCAGTAGCCGCAAAAACCACCTTAAAATAGAAGGCTGGTAACGGGTATTGATCCGACTGTGTCGATGGTGCGGGAGCCATTTAAATTAACCTGCCAAAATAGAGACTCACTGGCCGGTGCGACAGTCAGTCACGCACCGCCAGCGATAAAAGCAAACCTAAGCGTTTGCGATTGTGACACCTTCATGGACGATCTCGATCGTCTCAATCGCTGCCTCATTGCCATCTGCCTTAAGATCCGTTCCCGTGATCTTGGTTGGCCACGCATTGGCAAGCGTCCATACCATCGTAGGCGCACCCGCTTCATCCAGCAGACTGATCGTTACCGGCACCCGCTTAACCGTGTTCATCTTGATCTGATTAAACCAGTCCCAGAACTTGTTATCAGACTTGAAGACACCTTTTTTCATGGTGACGTTGCTCGACTTTTTGATTCCCGGCATCTTGATCGTTGAGAACTCAGGACTATCACCATGTCGGTACTCGATCGGCTGCGCCTCGATATCCAGCCCAGAGACCTCCTGGAATGAGAGCACTTCACTATCCCACTTCACCTGAAAATAGAACTTTGGCAACGGCCATACGGTAGTCGATTGTGCAGATCCATCATCAGCCATAACACACCTCCCTCTGTTTAATGTTCGATAAATTTATTATTAGAGTCTAAATACCACAACAAATTATGACTTCTGCATCTGCTGCTGGAATGTGATCTCAATGAACTCTGCAGGACGTGAAATCGCCACTAATACCGTTACCCGCAGGATGCCTTCAAGGATATCTTCAGAGGTCATGGTCTCACCAAGCCCTACATGGACGCTAAAGGCATCATCAGGAACAGCGCCCGCCAGCCCGCCACGCTTCCAGATACCCGTCAGGAAATTGCGAATCATGCTTTTGATGGTCACCCAGGTGTTAGCGGTATTGGGCTCAAAGACATAGGCCTTGGTTGCCAGGCGAATAGACTCTTCCAGCATGATCATGGTGCGACGCACATTGACGTAGCGCCAGTCGAGACTATTGCCATCCAGCGTACGCGCCCCCCATACCAGGGTACCTTCACCGATGAATGAACGGATCGCATTAATCGATTTACCCTGTGTAGTAACGTTGAGGTCTTCCTGCTCATCGTGCGTAATATTCACCGTGGGTGAAACGACCGCACTCAGGCTCACATTGGCGGGGGCCTTCCATACCCCGCGAGTGTTATCAACCATGGTATAGACACCCGCCATCGCTGCGGCGGGTGGTAACAGGTTGAGCTGCTCCCTCATCTCTTTGATGATATTGCCAAACATCGGGCTCGATGCACGCAGGCTCTTGTTTAGCAGCATCTTGTCTGCCAGCACATCTTCACCCGCCCGGTCATCCCAGCTGCTGGTGATGTTGTTAATCATCTCAATCTGCTGAATCGCCTTTGGGGTACTGTCGTCATCAGGTGCCTCACCTAGATTTAGTTCGTCACGAAGCAGCCCCTGCAACACATCAGCGTTGGCAACATTCTCATAACTCAGCTCATTTTCCTGTACGATGGTGGTGTTCACCCAGGGGTAATATGCCGTGGCAAAATCAAGGTAGTTGATGCCCAGTGCCGAACGAAAGTTATCGATGCAGTCACCGGCAGGATCCTGACGATCTTTGTCGCCCCCCCACACATCCAGGATTGCGACGCGGTTGCGCATCTTGCCGCCACAATGGGCCAGTGCCGCCTGCTGCACGCTGATGCTGTCGGCCTCTGCCAGCAATACCGTTTCGGGTACAACGACCATCGTCGGCTCCTGCTCTTTTACCAGCAGCCCGATCCCTTTTGAAAGCTTGCCGGCCTCGACATCATCACCGTAACTTCCCACAGAGACGATATAACAGGGGCCACCACCATTCTGGAAGAACAGCAGCATACTGTAATAAAGCAGGTATTTTCCGCCACTCTGATTTAAGAGGTACTCTGTGCCACCCAACTGGAACGCGGCCTCTTCAAATGAGTCCGCTGGTTTCTCTGCAATATCAAATTGAGGTGCGGGGCCGAAACCGTAATAGTTGTGAAACTCGGACATTGAGGTGATGCGCCACGGCTTATTCGACAGAGACTTACCCTTATTGTCCGCCCTTTCGGTATAGCCGATAAATGCTGGTACTGCAGTCGCCACCTCAACGACAGAATTTGGAAAGGCGTTCTTCTCAACGATATAGACGCCTGGCGTTTTCATCTGTCCCATAATATCTCCCTTTATTAATACAGTTAGCAGTTAATGTAGATTTCCGAAACAACCTCACTACGACCATCAATGACCTCGCGCCCAAAATGGGTCTCATCCGCCACTGGCAACCGTTTGATAATTACTTTTTCACTTCCATTATCTTTCTCTTTCAACTGGAATCGATACTGCGGGCTCTCCTTCAGAGACAGTCGCTGAATCGTACGAAACGCTATCGTCTCGCGTTGGCCATCCAGCAGCTCCCTGCCCGAACAGACAAACTCAGCCCTGCTATCTACATCAACCAGAAACAGGTTCTCTCTCGCCATCCGGCCAACAAGGTAGTACTTCCAGAACACCTGCCGCTCCCTGAGCCTGACATAATACTGCTTCGGGGCCATGTCAGCGTCGTCATCAACTGCGACCAGTGCTTCTTCATTTATCTGGATGTTCGCGATAAGGAGCGGTGGCAATCGTCTCTCCCTGTGATCAAGCACACCCTCCAGCTGGTTCGAGTCCAGTCTTATGAGGTCGATCATAGATACATAATCTTGATCATGCAACCTGACGCGGCCACCATCCGCATCATCTCTATTACCATTATAAAAACAGGGAATGGAATCTTCTGATTCAACCGACACATCGGTCCTGCTTTTAAAATCTGAGCGCGCCGCATACACCTTAAAAACAAGCACAAACGGCTCATCTTTGTCCGCGGCATAAAGCTGTAAAGATTCCCTATCTTTTTTATTTAGCAACACGCAAATGCCACCAGTGATCGGCTTAACCAGTAAGCCCGTATTTTTTATAATGTGCGCGGTACTGTTAGTCGGCACAAAACTGAGTCCATGCGCCAGGCCGTCATCATAATAACCATGCTCTACGACAAAGGTAAACAGCGGGGAGTAATCGGCCACGCTAATTACCAACCACGAATACGGGCTGCTTCAACAGACTGCTTTGACGCTCGATATCGCCCGCATCAAATGTCACCATTCGAACCTTATAGAGCACTGACGGCAGATATTTTCCACTTAACATCCCCCACATGCTGCTCAGATCCTGCATACTCATATTTTCAACATCGAGTGCAAGCCTTTCGATACGACTGTCCAGCGCGGGCGTGCTGCTCCGATCCATCACCGGCTGGCGCTGAAAGAAACTGACCGCGGCGGAGACAAACTTAAGCCCCTCAGAGTAATTACTGCCACTGAAGTTTCCCGCGATCATTAAATAAAGATTCAGATGAAGTGGTTGCACCGATTCAACATGGCGCTCAGCGCCCGGCCTGGAAAACTGGGTCTGTTGCTGTGGCGTGGTATCTTTTTCGATATTCACCAGGAATAGCGCCAGTTTGTTATTAACATGTACCGAAACGGTGCCATCCTGTTCAAGCAGGTTTGAGACCACCACCATATCTTCGTTAAGCGAAAATGATCGCCTGATATACTGGTTTAATTCAGTGGCGATATGGCCAATAGCAGCATCAATCATCTGACACGCAACCCTCTCCTCTATCCTTAAACCAGGAATAAATAGCGGCTAACCAGGCAGCCTGGTTATTCAGCACATAAATCCCGCACCAAAGTAGACATTAAAATGAAACAATCCCTGCTATCGAACTCGCCTTACAGGCTGCCTGTTACCATAACCGTGATACTTCATCATTAAGAGACATACAGCTCGCATAATATTATTGTTATCTGTCGCTGAAAATCGTGACCAGTATAACCACTCTGTTTTTTTGGGTAAACATCCATCGACGCTTTTCACGAATGCGGCTGGAACAGAGCAGTGGCCGGCCGGCATTGCCCTTCACCCCCAACAATACTTTATCCTTTATCTCTATCCAGCATGTAATAAACCAGATCCATCTCCGGACAGGGGTATCCCAGCTGAGTGATGATAGCGGACACCTGCCCCCGATGATGCGTGCCATGATTAAACACATGCCCCAACAGCTGCCCGGTCGGCAAGGCATATTGTATGCCTTTTGAACTTTGATAGCTCAACACCTCTTTACAGCGCGCTTCTGTAAGTTGCGCCACATAATCGACCCAGCAAGCGGCCTGGCTGGTTAACGCGGCCATGAGCGCCTCTCTTGACGAGTGAAACTCATGATCCAGGCCGGTTATCGCAACTGGGCGCCCTACAAATCGACCATGCCAAAGCATGTCACCCAGCAAAAGGTGGTTCAATGTGCCATGCACCGACTGAAAATAGAGACCGCACTCGTGTCGATATTCATCATTGGAGATCGGTTTAATATGCCGCAGTAATATTTCATGCGCCCATCGATGGTAATCAGCCATCATCTTAAAATGCGCAACCAGCCCCATCACTAAATCCTGCCTGCCTGCCGAAAAATCATTATCTACACCGTTATATGAGAACCTGAGCAAAATGGTACCCAGTGGCTGTCATTCCCTCTCGCTCATAGAAACGATGAGCATCTTTACGCTGCATTCCAGAATCCAGATGTAATTGATCACAGCCTTCGTTGAGTGCATATTCTTTTAACCAGGCGAGCAGTTGCCCACCATAACCGCAGGAGCGCTGATCCGGGAGCGATACCAGATCATCGACATAGAGAAATCGACCCCAGGCAAGATTATTACAGATTCGAAAACCCGCTACGGCGGCAGGGGCACCCTCGACATCGAGGCATGCCAGCTGATAGCCCTGTGATTGCTGTTCACGAATGCGTTGCCCAAACGTTTCCAGCCTGAGATGTGGGCGCAGCTCGTGCATCACCGGGTAACAGGCAGCGATGGCCTGCTCCGTTTCGGCCAGGTAAATCTCCATTACGCAACTCCTCTAATTTATAAGCCTGTAAAAGCTGAGTAACCTCGCCACCTGCCCGTTTCTACAGATTCGTCGGCGGATCTACAAAGCCAGCATAGTTCACTCCCGACAACAGGACCATCTCACGGTGCCACGTCGCCAGATCATCTTTATTAAATTTATTCAGGTGATCATGTCCACAGGCGCGCGCCATTACCTGCATCAACTCGGTCGATGCGTTGAAAAAGCTAGCTAACTGCGTTGAAGATTGTTCGATATTCAGACGTTGACGTAACGCTTCTTTTTGAGTCGCAATCCCGGCAGGACAATTGTTGGTATGACACATTCTTGCGGCCACACACCCTATCGATTGCATCGCACTATTCGATATCGCCACGCCATCGGCCCCCAGCGCCAACGCCTTAACAAAGTCGATCGGCACACGCAGCCCACCTGTAATAATCAATGTCACTCGGCCGCCGGCACCCTGTTGATCAAGGAATCGACGGGCACGTGCCAGTGCGGGGATGGTCGGCACGCTGATATGATCCCTGAACATCTCAGGCGCAGCACCGGTACCGCCACCACGCCCATCTAAAATAATATAGTCAGCACTGGCATCAAGCGCAAACTGCATATCTCGTTCGATGTGGTTGGCACTTAACTTAAAACCTACAGGAATCCCACCTGAGACCTCTCGAACCCGATCTGCAAACCGTTTAAAGTCGGCCACTGTCGAAAGATCCCGAAAGGTTGGCGGAGAAACAGCGGGCTCACCTTCAGGAATCCCCCTCACCTGAGAAATCTTCTCTCTGTTTTTGTTTCCCGGCAGATGCCCACCAGTGCCCGTCTTCGCCCCCTGCCCTCCCTTAAAGTGAAATGCCTGCACCCTCTCTAATAATTTGTCCTGATAACCAAATTCGGCACTCGCCAACTCATAAAAGTATCGAGAATTTTCCTGCTGCTCCTCAGGCAACATCCCCCCTTCACCAGAACAGATACCGGTACCGGCCAGTTCAGCACCTCTCGCCAGTGCAATCTTCGCCTCCTCAGACAGGGCACCAAAGCTCATATCCGAGACAAACAGAGGAATCTTCAGCACTAGCGGTTTTTTTGCCTCGGGACCGACGATCAGCTCTGTGCCGACCGGCTGCTCTTCCATCAGAGGCCTGGAGGCCATCTGCGCCGCCATTATCTGAAGATCATCCCAGTGCGGTAGTTTATGCCGCGGCACCCCCATCGAGGTCATCGGGCCATGATGCCCCATCGTGGACAACCCCTCTCTGGCGAGTTGATGGATAAAGGTAACCGTCGGTTCTTCGACTGTCGCGACAGCGTTGGGCTGCCCGGTTACCTTTATCTGTAGCGAAGGCCCTTCCTTTCCCACCTGATCATCCGCAAACTGCTTATGTGTGCCATCACAAAATGGGGCGTTGGCAGTATGTTTACAGGCGCAGAGATAGGCTTCGCCATCCTGCTCGGCAAGGAACGCCCTCGGGACATAAGGCGTCCCGGCGTGCGAACCATCGCAGAACGGCTGCTCACCTGAGCGCCCGCAGGTACAGAAAAAATACTCACTCCCCTTCTTCAGAATGACTTTTTTAGGTCTATTGTCTGCGATCACAGGGTTACCCATACTTCCTCCCAATCTTTTTACAAATTCATCAAGCCAACGCCCCGCTTACTCAGCGCAGGTTTTATTATTTCCCGGGCTTATCGGCTCCTAATATATCACCGGATCTAAAACCATGATCGACAAAATTTGACGCCGCCCCTCGGACACTGTGAAGCGTCAGCGGGATCGGATCAACCCCCTACCTCGAACACACCTGCCATTCTGCTAACACACTTCGTCACGCCCAGCCTTCCTTGATGCTCACTAGCTAGCCGCGATCTCTTCCCGGCTCAAGCCAAGAAATGCATGCCACACCTCATCCATCCGCGGCCCCCACTCATCTAACACTGGCGAACGGCACTGCTCAGGCGACAGCCCTTTTTCAATTCGCAGATAGTGATACATAAAGGCTGAGACCCGCCAGTTTCGCACACAATGCACCCATATCCGCTTCCCATCCAGCGCACTCATTACACCGATGAACTGCCGCAGATGGTCGACACTCGGGGCGTCAAACGGTACCGGAATGTGGATATATGCCATCCCTAATGATGTCACGATCTCGCCCTCCTCAGGGATAGCGTGATTCGAATCCGGCATTGCCAGATTGATGACGACTGAATAACCCTCACTGGCAATCATGGCAAACTGCCCGCTCGCTGGCTGCCCCGATGTAGCGATTAGTTTGTTGGGCTGAGCAAAGTTAGCGATCTCATCCATCACATCTCCTTAATACGCATTAGAAAAACACCTCTGACAGCCACCATCATACGAACCTTAACTGCGTAATTAGAATATTCTAATTCTTCGATAGATAGCGTATGCTCCCCATATAAAGTAATCATTCATATCGCCGTTATCTTACGCAAGGCCAATAACTATATTACCCATAATCACCATGAAAGATAACAAGGAAAACCCGGTAGATCACGAACTGGAGTTCTTTAAAGAACTATGCAGCGAGCTCGTTGCGGGAGATGTCAATCTCCCAACACTACCGGACGTGGCATTGCGTATTAAAAAGGCACTAAGTGACCCCGACTGCTCATCAGGCAAGGTCGCACGTATCATTAGCGCCGAACCCATCGTCTCTGCCAGCCTGATCAAGCTAGCCAATTCGGCCGCATTTGCCCCCAGCCATAAGCCCGTCACCGAATTAAAGTCGGCAATTACCCGCGTTGGGTACGATATCGCTCGCAACACCGCCATTTCAATTGCCATTAAACAGGCATTCGATCCAGGAAAGGCCAGACACCTGAAGAAACATCTGAAAAAACTATGGGAACATAGCCTGAAGGTCGCCGCCATCGCCTATGTACTTCCCAACAAACCCCCTCATATCACCCCAGATGAGGCAATGCTCGCCGGCCTGGTACACGACATCGGGAAATTCTACATCCTGATGCGCGCAGACAGTTACCCCGCACTCTTTAACGATGAAGAGGCACTGGATGAATTAATGATGCTCTGGCATGCCGGGGTTGGAAAAATAATACTGGAAAGCTGGGGTTTCACAGAAGAGATCGTCTGCGCTACCGATGAGCATGAGATCCTGGACCAGAAGATGATACGTGGGGCGAATCTTACCGACGTAGTCGTCGCCTCCAACCTGCTCTCATATATCGGCAGTGAATCACGCTATAAAGATCTTGATTATTCAACGTTACCAGCATTTTCAAAACTGGGACTCGATGCCGAACACATTGCAAAGATCATGACTGAGTCAAAAACGCAGATTAACTCAATGATACAGGCGTTAAGCTAACCTCAGCAGGTACTGACCAGAAGCAGGCCTCAGGCTTCGCCGTCTATTTCGACTTTCCAGGTCGCCATTACCCAGGCACCCGTCTGACTCAACGACAAATACCACTTCTTCGCATCAACAGACTGCGATGGTATAATTACCCCAGTTAATTACTTCGATTAACTTGCTCACCCTTACAGTGCAGACTCTCCCATTCATCACCTCCTGATTCACTACGATGAAGCGAAAAGAGAGAGGCTCCATGGCCTTGCCCTTTTTTGTTGACCAGCTATGCTAGCCGCTACCAACCGAGGAAAACCACCTTGAACAAACCCACGAATCAAAGCGCCTTTTCATCACTCAATCTCCATCACAATCTGCTTGAGAGTCTCACCTCCCTTGGTTACCAGAAAATGACACCAATTCAGGCGCAGAGTCTGCCACCTGTCCTGGCGGGGAAGGATGTCATTGCCCAGGCGAAAACAGGCTCGGGTAAAACTGCAGTGTTTAGTCTGGGGCTGCTGGAGAAACTTGAGGTGAAACGCTTTTGCATCCAGGCCCTGGTGCTCTGCCCCACTCGCGAACTGGCGGACCAGGTCGCAAAAGAGATCCGCCGACTGGCACGGGGCACCCAGAACATCAAGGTGTTAACCCTGTGTGGTGGCGTGCCGCTGGGGCCACAGGCCAGCTCCCTGAAACACGGAGCCCATATCATTGTTGGCACGCCGGGACGTATCGAAGATCACCTCAACAAGGGGACACTCAAATTTGACGACGTCAACACGCTAGTGCTTGACGAGGCGGATCGCATGCTCGACATGGGATTCCAGCTCGCACTGGATGCGATCACTGGGCGGCTACCCACGCAGCGCCAGACCCTGTTATTCAGTGCAACCTACCCTGAGCAGATAAAGTCTATCGCAAAGCGCATCATGACCAGACCGGTAGTGGTACAGGCCGAGACCACCCATGATAGCACCACCATTCAGCAGCACCTGTATAAGATCGATGATGGCATATCACGTGTCACGGCATTGCGTCTGCTCCTTCAAAAGTATCACCCCGGCTCCACGCTGGTATTTTGCAACACCCGACGGGAGACAGAGCAGGTGGCCGCTGAGCTCACGAAACATAGCGTTAGCGCACTTGCGCTACATGGTGATCTGGAGCAGAGGGCGCGCGATCAAATCCTGATACAGTTCGCCAATAAAAGCATCTCAGTTCTGGTTGCCACCGATGTCGCAGCGCGCGGTCTGGATATCGAGACCCTGGATGCCGTCATCAACTATCACATCGCCAACGAATACGAAGTGCACCTCCATCGCATCGGTCGCACCGGACGCGCAGGAAAGAGTGGCGCCGCCTACACGCTATATAGCGAAAATGAACACTACAAGGTCGAGCGACTGGAGTCGTTCCTCGGCCACCGCATCAAAACTGAGCCGCTACCCACGCCCGACCTGCTGAACCAGCCAGCCTTTAGACCACCCATGGTCACCTTGAAGATCGGTGCCGGTAAAAAACAGAAGGTGAGAGCTGGCGATATTCTCGGAGCACTCACCGGCGAAAACAGTATTTCAGGGGAGCAGGTGGGCAAGATTCAGCTATTTGACCAGTGGGCCTATGTAGCCGTCAGTCGAGACGTCGCCAACCATGCGTTAAAAAAACTAACTGAAGGAAAGATGAAAGGACGTTCATTTCGTGTCTGGCGCATCTAGCGTGATGGATTAAGAAATCTCTGATTAAGTCTGGGCAAAAAATGATTGAGATTCAAAATATTCAAATTTTTTATGCCCTTTGGGCGCAAGGCGAGGATTGCACATAATAGCTGGCTATCGCGAAGACTCGTAACGAAGAAGCTGGATATTTTGGGCTCAAGATTACTGTTCATGACTTAATCAGAGGCTCCTTAAACAAACACAATGAGAAACGGCACGCATACAGTTGCGATAAGAAACCAGGCGCCTGACTTTCTGCTGCATTGATACTCTTGTTTGCCGCTCTAACAACCAGCCCAGTCCATTTTCACCTGCTCCCTGAGCAACCCTGCTCTGGTGAATAACCCTTCGTTACTCATTATTATTCCTTCAACTTAACTCGGTGACTTAATCACTGAAGCAAAGCAGGCTTTCCCGTATGGTTCGATGATGGAGAGAGGTCATATTGTCGATGATACAAGGAGGCCCACAATGTTCAATTCTGATATCACCACCGAAAACTGGTTAGACCCTGCAGAACTTGCAGTCGCTTTATGGTTATTTGTTTCCCCATTTTTACTGGGGTTCTTCGATATTCAAAGCGCAAGCCTTGTGATGATGGGTGTTAGTCTAGTGGTCATTTTCACCTCACTACTTGGTCTTAGCAACCATCTACCATGGGAAGAGTGGATCAATGTCACTCTGGCAGTGGTTCTGATTGCTTCACCGTGGCTATTCAACTTTTCGAGCGTGACCGCAGCAACGATAAACGCTTTAGTATGCGGAGGGCTATTAGTTGTCCTGTCCGTTGCCGCCTTAAGGGTCGATTACAGTAAACTGGCCAAAGCGCAGCTATCGGAAAGACTACATCCCGCAAGCGCTACCAGGGATACCACACATCGACAGGTCCGGAACTAGCAACATGCAGATGACCTGTCTGCATGTTGCATGCTAGTGATCAGGACCACGTGCTTAAAGCTTAAGTCAAATACCGCATTACCTGAAAAGCCATAAAAGTGGCAAGTCAGGTGGTACGATGCTGGAGGCAATAACATGAAACGATATAGACATATTTTTATATTCGTCGGCCTGCTGCTGACACTCCCAGCAACAGCCAGCACAGATGTAACCACAACCATTAAGTACGACACACGCTACTGCTATGCCTATGCCATGATCGGTGAGGACTCAGTCATCAATTCCCGCCTTGGTCTGCTACCGGAACAACTCATGGAACTGGCCAGACTTGATTCAGCAAACACCACAACCGCTCCTCGCTACTCCCCTGTTTTACTGAGAACGATCCTGGACGCCTTTCTGTGGCAAGAATCTCCACAACACTATGCACAAAGCATTTTACACAACTGCAACTCATACCAGGCTAAAAAACAGAATGCGTAACCGCAGAGCTACTCCCTGGAGCGGTCTAGTTAAAAGGGCTTATTACTTGAGATTAAGCGATGACAGCGGCATCATATTCCCTGCGCCCCGTACGCAGCCATTTTCTGCGCTCATCAATAAGGATCAGTGATGACAACGACATCGATTGACAGAGACGAGTTCCCCCACCTCGACAGACTCATCTACCTCAACCACGCTGCCGTTGCGCCGTGGCCACGCAGTGTCGCCGTCGCAGTGAGTGAGTTTGCCGAGCAGAACGCCCTCTACGGCGCACAACACTACCCCCGCTGGCTAGGCACCGAGATCACACTGCGCCAACGGCTGGCACAGCTGATCAACGCGCCGTCACCGGACGATATCGCACTGCTGAAAAACACCTCCGAAGCCCTCTCCGTCGTCGCCTATGGCATCGACTGGCAGCCGGGTGACAACATTGTCACCAGCGACCAGGAGTTTCCTTCCAATCGAATCGTCTGGGAATCGCTCAAGCAGTTCGGGGTTGAGCTGCGCGAAGTCGATCTCAATTCAGCCGCCACCCCGGAAGCGGCGCTGATCCAGCAGGTGGATGCAAACACCCGCCTGCTCACCATCAGCTCTATCCAGTACGCCAGTGGTCTGAAGATGGCGCTGGCACCGCTGGGCAGACATTGCCGCGCCAACGGTATCTATTTCTGTGTCGATGCGATCCAGAGTCTCGGCGCCATTCCCTTTGATGCGCAGGCGATCGAGGCCGACTTCGTCATGGCCGACGGCCACAAATGGATGCTCGCTCCTGAAGGTCTGGCGCTCTTCTACTGCCGCGCCGGACTACGCGACCGGCTCAAACTGCATCAATATGGCTGGCATATGGTCGAGGCACTGGGCGACTACGACAGTAAAGCGTGGTGCGTCGCAAAAAACGCGCGCCGCTTCGAATGCGGCAGCCCCAACATGGTCGCGATCCACGCCCTCAACGCCGCAATGGGTCTGATCCTGGGGGTGGAGGTTGAAACGATTGAGAAACAGCTACTGCAACGCAGCGAACATCTAATGCAGATCATTAATGATCATCCGCGATTGACGCTATTAACTCCGATGGAACCTGGACGTTACGGCGGAATCGTCACCTTTCATGTTGAGGGCGTCGAACAACAGAAGCTCTATCAACAACTGATGGCAGATGGGGTGATCTGTGCCCAGCGTGGTGGCGGCGTCCGTTTCTCACCGCACTTCTATACGCCGTTGACACAGCTTGAGCAGGCCTTTGAGAAAGTGGGCAGGTTTATTGATTGATTCGCCTTCTGCGCAGAAAGACCCACCACCGCGTTTCACGCCATCACAGAATGGTTAACGAATATCGGCCCAGAAACTTCGCTGTAGACGCCCCTGGTATATTCACCCCCTTCAGGATCAATCACTCACATCCCGCGCTTATTTAGTCGCCCCTTAAAAAAGGTTCGTTATCACGATATCCGGGAAACGGAGCCATCCTGATCAACATCGGATGGCCTACCCAGGCACAAATACACCAACAAACTCATCTCGATGAGCCGGCCGTTAGT
>Ga0316207_10000849_pt1 | contig 42705 bp, 35 predicted proteins | sample 6weekpyrite_MG_FD_204943 | JGI IMG/M metagenome (GOLD analysis project Ga0316207, IMG submission 204943) | Microbial mat bacterial communities from mineral coupon in-situ incubated in ocean water Damariscotta River, Maine, United States -... | ecosystem: Environmental > Aquatic > Marine >... | reverse complement strand
CGAAACTGGTGGTTGAAGGTGCAAATATTCCTTTCACCCATGGCGCTGAGAAAATTCTCCATGATAAAGGCGTTTTATGTATTCCCGATTTTATTGCCAATGCCGGTGGGGTTATTTGTGCTGCTATAGAGTATCAGGGCAGCAGTCAGGCCGCCGCCTTACAAACCATTGAAGAAAAATTACGTCAAAATACAAAACAGGTTTTAGAAACCGTTAAACACAAACAAGTCTTACCCCGTGAAGCCGCGATGGATCTCGCCCTTCAACGAGTAAAAAAAGCGATGAGTTTTAGACACTATTCATTATTTTCATCAGGACCGAATTTTATTTAAGTAAACAAATAATAAGCAATAAAATGTGAGTAGTGCCCCACTGCTATACAGGAATAAGCCTAAAAAATTTCTTAAATAAATTTTTTCAGGAAGGAGTCACCATGTATCGTATACGTTTTCACGGACGCGGTGGTCAAGGTATGAAAACCGCCAGTCGTATTCTGGGCACAGCCTTTTTTAAACAGGGCTTTGAAATTCAGGATGCACCTCGCTATGGTGCTGAACGCCGTGGCGCCCCCATCTTTGCGTATGTGCGCGCCTCCCACAAACTGATTAATGAACGGGGTAATATGACTCATCCCGATCTGGTTGTTGTTGCGGATGACACCCTGGTACCCGTGCCAGGTGCAGGTGTTTTAACCGGTTTAGAAAATGATACGGTTTTATTAATAAACAGTGATGAAACAAACAATACCTGGAAACAACGATTAAATATTTCAGGCAATATAATTACCTTACCCGTTGAAACAGAAGATCGTGCAGAGCTACGTTTTATAGGCGCCACCTGTTCAGGCGCAGCGGCACGTTTAATTGGTGATATATCCCGTGAATCACTAGAGCTGGCTATTAAAGAAGAACTGGCTGAACTGGGCGATGATGTTATAGAAAAAAACTTAACAAAAGCCTTAACCGCTTATGATTTAATGGCCAGTTACGAAGCTTGTGTAAACAACAGTAAATCAATAAGCGCAGATAATTATAAAAGTCCCAACTGGATTAAGCTGCCGTTTGACGACGCCCGTATCTCAGCACCTGACATCCACGCAACCGCCAACAGTGTAAAAGTAAACACTGGCGAGTGGCGCACACTGCGCCCGGTAATTGATTATAAAAAATGCAATAAGTGCTGGTGGATCTGTAGCACTTTTTGTCCAGACGGTGCCATAACAGTACATGATAACTTGCCAGAAATTGATTATAAACATTGTAAGGGTTGCCTGGTATGCGTCGCACAATGCCCACCCCATGCAATTGAAACTATGGCGGAAGAGTCTACACTGAATCAGGAAGAACAATCATGAAACGCATGTTGTTAACCGGTAATGGTGCTGCAGCCTGGGGTGCGCGATTAGCCGCATGCGATTATATTCCTGCCTTTCCCATTACCCCGCAAACTGAAATTATTGAAGATATTGCTAACTGGATTGATTATGATGAAATGGATGCTCGCATCGTCACTTTAGAATCTGAACATTCTATGATTACCGCCGCAGGCACCGCTGCCGCAACCGGGGTCAGGGTGTTTAGCGCCACCTCAAGTCAGGGACTGCTCTACGCCATGGAAATGTTATATACCGTATCCGGTTGGCGCGCCCCGTTTGTACTGGTGAATGTTTCAAGGGGACTAGCCACCCCGATCACACTGGAAGCCGATCACAATGATATTCTCGCTGCACGTGACAGCGGTTTTTTACAAATTCATTGTTCTACCTGCCAGGAAGTTTTAGACAATACTTTAATTGCCTTTCGTTTAGCTGAAGATGAACGCATACGTTTACCCGTGATCGTTAATCTCGATGGTTTTTATTTATCCTTCACCCGCGAACCTGTTGAGGTGCCAAATTCTGATGCCGCAAAAAAATTCGTTGGTGACTTCAATGCAGAAAATATTCGCTTCCGTGCCAGCACCCCCATTAGCCAGGCGGTTGCTGTTTTAGGTGGTTCTGCCTATTCCTACTTTCGTTATGAAACTCATCTTGCAGCGCTAAACGGTATAACTGTTTATGACGAAATAGCTACTGAATTTTCGGCTCAGTTTGGCCGACAATACGATGTAATTGAAAACTATTATGCAGATGATGCTGAATACGTATTTGTCATGCTGGGATCTTTTTCAACCAAAGCTAAACAGGCCGTTGATGAACTTCGAAACGCGGGCTGGTCAATTGGATTGTTACGTCCACGATTACTAAGACCTTTTCCAAAAGAATATTTTCAAAAATATTTAAACGAAAAAAAAGCCGTGGCTGTAATTGATCAAAATATTTCCATGGGTATGGGCGGTGTATTACATTCTGAATTAGCCGGCGCATTATATGACCAGACCAAAGCCCCAAAATATCTTCTAAGTTTTATTGGCGGTCTCGGTGGGCGGGACATAAGTACTGAAGAGTTTTTTGAAATAGCTGTAGCCATACGTGATGCAGTAAAAACGGGCCAGACTCCACCGCCACGACTAATGTATACACAAGCTGAATTAAGTGAAATAAGAAAGTTACAGGCCATTGCGAATGTAGAACGTAACGAACTAACTGATAAAGAACCGGGCGATAAAGAACCGGGCGATAAAGAACCAGGCGAAAAAACATTGGGAGAAGAAAATGACTGAGCAAAACGTCACAATTTATCGCAATATGAAAAACTTGCCGTCTACCCATCTACTGGGAACCGGTACCCCAATGTGTGCAGGCTGTGGCGGACTGGAGGCTCTGAACCAGGTATACGATATTGTTGGCGACAAATCTGTGTTTGTTAATGCTGCGGGTTGCATGACCCTGTTATCAGTATACCCATTCACACCCTTTCGTGGCTCCTGGATTTACACCGCCATGGGTTCAGCACCGGCGGGTGCCCAGGGAGTACGCGATGCACTGGATATTTTAATCGAAAAAAAACGTATCGATAAACATGAAGACATGCAAGTTGTAGTGTTAACCGGTGATGGCTCGGCATACGGCATGGGCATGTCAGCAACCTCCGGCAGCCTGGAGCGCAACCTGGATTATTTATACCTGTGTTATGACAACGAAGGCTACGGCAATACCGGCCAACAATTTTCAGCCGCCACCCCCCATGCTGCGAAAACCTCAACCAGTAAGGGTGCCCGGGGTTTCCCTGGATTCAAAAAAGATTTATTTGCCATTTGGGTATCACACAAACCCACTTATGTGGCAACCGTCATTGGTGCTGAACCGGTCGATCTGGCACGAAAAATTGAAAAGATGACAAAACTGCAAGGCCCACGAATGATTATTGCACTTTCACCCTGCCCCACAGGTTGGGACTTTGATCCACAGGAAACGGTGAACATTGGAAAGCTGGCAGTAAAAACAGGCGTCTGGCCCTTAAAAGAATATATCGATGGAAAAGTCATTCATACAAAAGTCCCTAAACAACGTAAACCGGTTGAGGACTATTTAAAATTGCAGGGTCGCTTTAAACATTTATTTGAACCTGTACGCAATGAACAACTGATTAATGAAATTCAGAATCGAGTCGACACTTATTGGAGTGAAGTGCAGTTGTTATAATAGAAAAAAGAAAACGCGAAAAACGCAAATAACCGCTAATGCACACAATAAAGCAAAAGCATTATGTATAAGTATGCCGTAGGCGCACTTACAATAATTGCGTTTTTAGCGGTTATTTGTGTCTATTTGCGTTTTCGTTTTCTTTAAAAAAGTACTTACAGTAAGTGCCATTCATGCCTGACACTTACTAAGAAGGAAAAAAATGCGAGCGATACAAAAAAGCTATTTTCATCGCGGTGGCAATCAACCTCTGTTAGGGGCGACGATAGCCGAGCATTTTGCTGACATCGTTTCACGTTTCCCAAACCACGAAGCCGTTGTTTCAATACCACAGTCACAACGCTTAACTTACAAAGAACTTAACAAATCCATTAATCAACTTGCCAGGGGCTTACTCGGACTAGGATTTAATAAAGGCGATCGCATTGGTGTCTGGTCTACTGATAATCTTGAGTGGTTACTCATACAAATGGCGACGGCAAGAATTGGTGCCATATTGGTTAATATAAATCCCGCCTACCGCTTAAGAGAATTATCATATGCGTTAAAAATTTCTGAGATTCATGGCATTTTTACAATCCCAACATTCCGTAGCAGTGACTATATTTCCATGCTGGTTGAATTAATACCCGAACTAAAAGAAAAAAAGACAGAACTCAAAAACAAAGAATTTCCATTCCTACGCAAAGTTGTTGTGTATGATCCTGAAAACCCGAGCACCACTACTCGTCCCTGCCCCGGTTTCATTACCTGGAATGATGCATTAGCTGCTGCTCATGAAATAACCAGGACAAAACTGGATGAGGTCACAGAATCTCTGGACATGGATGATCCCATTAACATCCAGTACACATCAGGCACCACAGGATTTCCCAAAGCGGTTATGCTGACGCATCATAATATTTTGAATAATGCTTATTTCTCGGCAAAAGCTATGCACTTCAATGAGAATGACCGTTTATGTATTCCAGTTCCATTTTATCATTGCTTTGGTATGGTTCTGGCTAATCTTTTATGCTTATCTGTCGGTGCCTGCATGGTAATACCCGCCGAACATTTTGATGCTACTGCGGTTTTACATGCCATTGAAACAGAACATTGCACAGCTGTTCACGGTGTACCGACAATGTTTATTGCAGAACTGGAACATGCTAATTTTAATAAATATGACCTGAGCAGTTTACGCACGGGTATTATGGCAGGCGCACCCTGTTTACCCCCCTTAATGAAACGGGTGATGAAAGACATGCATTGTTCAGAAATACTTATTGGTTATGGTGAAACCGAAGCCTCTCCACTAACTCACTTAACCACACGTGATGACAGCATGGAACGCCGAACAGAAACCGTTGGCAAAAACTTACCTCATCAGGAAGTTAAAATAATTAGTATTGAAACAGGTGCAACACTACCACTGGGTGAGATTGGTGAAATTTGTTTTCGTGGTTATCACATTATGCGTGGCTATTATGCACAAGCGAATAAAACAGCCGAAACAATAGATAAAAATGGCTGGTTATTTTCAGGAGACCTGGGCACCATGGATGCGGATGGTTATGTACGTATTACAGGACGTCGAAAAGAAATGATTATACGGGGGGGAGAAAATATTTATCCAAAAGAAATTGAAGCCTTGCTGTTTACCCACCCGAAAGTAACTCAGGTCGCCGTATTTGGCATTCCAGATAAATTATATGGCGAAACCGTCATCGCCTGGATTCAACTTCGTGCTGGTGAGCAGGCAACTGAAGAAGAAATGCAAGCATTCTGTAAAGAACAGATTTCTCATTTTAAAATACCTGAATATTTTTTCTTTGTAGATGAATTCCCAATGACAGTGACGGGTAAGTTACAAAAATTTCGCATGCAAGAAATGGCCGTGAATAAACTAGCTAAACAAAAGGAAAATGACTAACTAAAAATAATTTAAATGCCCTGTTAAGGCACATCTTCATCGGGGAAAGAGCACCGTTTTTTGACGCTCTGTCCCCTTATTGAGACCACCAAGAGTTGAGCGGAGTAGTTCATCGCACTGCCCATCTGATCGGAATTACCAAATGGGACAGGACGCTAAAAAGCAGCGGACTGTCCCTGATGGAGATGTAACATAACAGGGCAAAAATACAGAAATGTTAAAACACTTTCAATGAGGAACTACCATGCATCAAATGACAATAACAAGCCTGAAAACACAATATTCAGAACAGGCAATTGAGATTGTTGAACGTAAAGGCATTGGCCACCCGGACACAATCTGTGATGCACTGGCAGAAGAACTAAGCAGAAATTTATGCCGGTTTTATCTCGAACATTTTGGTCTGGTTATGCATCATAATGTTGACAAAGCTTTACTATGGGGGGGAAGCTCTCGCCCTAAGTTTGGTGGAGGTGACGTTGTAGAACCCATAGAAATTTTTCTCGCTGGTCGTGCCACCTGTGAATACAAGGGAATAAAAGTACCACTGCAGGAAATGGTAATGCAAAGTTGCACTAATTGGCTGCAATCCAATTTTCATATTCTGGATGTTAATCGAAATGTAAAACTTCATAGCCTGATCAGGCCCGGCTCTGTAGATTTGATAGAGCTTTACCTGCGTCAGCAGGAAACAGGTATTGCCCTGGCTAATGACACATCATGTGGTGTTGGCTATGCGCCATTAAGCGAATTAGAACGCGTAGCACTTCAAATAGAAAAACACCTTAACTCAGAAACTGTTAAATCAGCACATCCAGAAATTGGTGAAGACATAAAAGTAATGGGGGTGCGTAAAAAAGATACTTTCGATATCACGATTGCCTGTGCCTTTGTTGATAAATATATTGCTGATAAGAACGACTATATAACCAAAAAAGCACAGCTAATTAAACTAGCTAAACAGGCAGCAAAAAAAGAATCAGATAAACAAATAATCATTACTGCAAACACAGCCGATGATGTAGAAAAAGAAAGTTTATATTTAACTGTAACGGGAACCTCGGCTGAATCAGGTGATGATGGTGAAGTTGGACGTGGCAATCGAGTTAATGGACTCATCACTCCTTATCGGCCAATGAACATGGAGGCTGCTGCAGGAAAAAACCCGGTCACTCATGTTGGTAAACTTTATAATATTGTGGCACAACAGATTACTGAAGAGCTGGTTAATGAACTCAATGGAATACGCGAGGCATATTGTTATTTAGTCAGCCGAATCGGCAACCCCATCAACGCGCCACAAGTTGTAGATATAAAACTCTGCATGCAAGCTGGGATATCAACTGATACTGTTAAGACTCGCGTGGAAGAGGTGGTAGATGAGAAACTATCTAACATCTATAAAATCCGTAACGAATTAATCGCGGGTGCAATTTGTGTTTACTAGTTTGAAGTGATTGTTCAACCTGCAAACTAACATTCAAAATGACTGAATTCATCCTGAGGCTAATATTTACAAGCAAAAACAGTTTGTACGCAAATAACTACTCCTGCACATCCATGCGCCGCAAAATTAATGCATTCATGCACGTCAAAGCAAAGGCATTAATGGTGTGTAGTGATAACGGTGACGACCGATGGGTGGACATGCGCCCCCATAACCGATTTTTTCCCGTCATTTTGTCCTTGTACTGTTCCTTAAGAAAGCATCAACGGCGTTGCACTTTCAGGTAAACTATTTGCATCAGGTAGTATATTATATAAAACCCAATGCACAGGTCATCTTTGGTGCTTTTGGGTCTGGTGCATCTGGGTCATCTTCTCCGCATTAATTAATCACCAGCATTCACTTTCTACCGACAGTCATTAAGCTTAACGGTAGAATGTCGCTGTGGCAGCGTTATGCATGAACTTGCTGATCGAGGTATTTTAATTCGCAGCCCATCGATGCGTGGTATTGCCGAAGAAGCCCCCGCTGCCTACAAAGATGTTAGCACCGTAGTTAATGCTGCTGATCAAGCGGGCCTTTCACAACTGGTGGCAAAACTCGAACCTTTGATTTGTATAAAAGGTTAAATTGAGAGGCAAAACACATGCGCCTGATGTTGATTTAGATCGCGGTGCTTACATTGGGCTGAAATTATTATTTTAACCCGATAACTTTATATCATTCTTAAAGAGACTGAAATAATGAGTATCTGGAAAATACTGTTATATGTAATTCTCGCTTATGCTGCAATTAGCATTTATGTTTATGCTATGCAAACCAGCCTGATATTTTACCCCAACATGCCGGGGCGAAATCTTGTTGCCACACCGAAAAACATGGGTTTGACATATCAAGATGTAGAACTTGTTACAGATGATGATATCAAGTTACACGGTTGGTTTATTCCAAATAAAAAAGCAAAAGGAACCATTCTATTTTTTCACGGCAATGCTGGTAACATTTCCCATCGTTTAGACTCAATTGAGATTTTTCATCGCCTCGAACTAAACGTTTTTATTATAGATTACCGAGGTTATGGGCAAAGCGAGGGGAAAATATCAGAAAAAGGAACTTACCGGGATGCAGAGGCCGCCTGGAATTATCTAATTAACACCCAGGGGTTTAGTGAAAAACAGGTCATTATCTTCGGCCGATCACTGGGCGCATCCGTTGCCAGCTGGCTCGCCAGCAAGCATACACCTGCGGCATTAATTATAGAATCAGGCTTTAGCTCAGTACCCTCCATGGGAAAACGACTTTACCCTTTTTTACCGATACGTTGGTTAAGCCACTATAAATACAATACCAAACAATATATAAAAAAAATTAGCTGCCCTGTTTTGGTTGCACACAGTAAGAATGATGAAATCATTCCCTACGATGAAGGTCGTGAAATTTTTGACACCGCTCCACAACCAAAACAATTTTTAAATATGCGTGGCGGACATAATGATGGTTTTATAGTTAGTGGCACATCTTATGTTGAAGGGCTTAGATCATTTATACACGAGAATCTTAAATAATTTGACTGCATAAAGTTTACGAAGATTTACCCTAGAGGACAGAGCCTGAGCTATCCCCTCGAAATAACTATTAAAATCAAAAGATAAAAATACTTTTATCACTTAATTTTCAACCAAGTAACCTTAACCAACAATATTATGCTTACCAATAATATGCACCGTACTCGCCTGTGGCCCATTATCTCCTGACACTTCGACAAACCTGACTTTTTCACCTGTTTCCAGCGCATCAAAATCACCATCAACAAAACTATTTCGATGGAAATAAATTTCTCTTTGATCTGCGGTTTTTATTCTGCCAAAGTCCTGGTATGGCACTATCTCAGAAATAGTACCGTGTGGTGGCACTTCGTGGCATTTAATATCTCCGCGCTGTTTTCTGGCATAATCCTGTAATTTTCTACGTGCGGCATTAAACGCATCACGGATGGCTACGTAGACATCTTCATGTGCGTGGTGATCTTTTGGTGTACGGTTAATAACAAGCTCACCATTAGGTACGGTCAAGTCAATGCGCACATGATACAGGTTTCCTTTATGGTGGTGACTGTGGGGGGCTTCTATCATGACTCGACAGGTCATGATCTGATCATAAAATTCATCTAATTTGGCCGCTTTATTGCGAACCCTGGCCTCTACTGCATCTGAATGGGGAATGTCTCTGAAATTAATTTGTAATGGCTGTTTCATCAATTGCACCTCCCTTATTAAATACTTAAGTTACAAATATCATAAATCACCATTATTAAAATTGAGGTATATTAAGAGTTGCTTAAATAAATTGGCAGCATGCAAACCAGGCGGTTTCCAGAGCTCTGTTATTTATAATAACTGTTATTAATAACAAATCATCAAATAAACTAATTACTTTCCATCAACCGTTTATTGTTACTTTAAACGAGACAATAATCATACAAAAAAATTAACCATTTTACGTCTCAATTAAATTTAACTAATTATCAATGATCTATAAAATTATGACAAAGCTCATTTCATTAAATAGGATATTAATTATACTGATGGAATAGATAGCCTGTTTATTTTTATAATAAATAAAGCTATAGGGGGAAATTAATGCAACCCTTAAAATCTGCAGATAATACAAACAATACCGTAACTGAATTGTTACAGGTAATAAATATTCTTGTCTGTGAAGTCCATCGAGATCGCCCTTCCACCAAAGCAATAAGCCTGGATAACAGTTTTGAAAAAGATCTTGGCCTGGATAGCCTGGCACGTGTTGAATTAATATTCAGGGTTGAAAAAAAATTCAAACTCGCATTACCAGAGCGTACCTATGCAGAAGCAGAATCTGCCAGGGATTTATTACGTGCCATTCAGGGCACAGATAAACCCATTACAAACTTTAATATTCCAGATGTACCGTCAGTAGAGCTGGATGATGTTAACGCAGTACCTGACGGCTCAGGCACACTTATAGATGTTTTGAACTGGCATGTGAACACACATCCTAACCGACCTCATATTCAAATTTATACGGACCAGGGAGATGGGGAAGTTATTACTTATTCACAACTTAAACATGCGGCCATGCGGATTGCTGGTGGGCTACAGCAACGTGGATTAAAACCAGCCGAACCTGTTGTACTTATGTTACCAAGTTGCCCTGATTATTTTTATAGTTTTTTTGGTATTTTGTTAGCCGGTGGTGTACCGGTGCCGGTCTATCCACCCGCAAGGCCATCACAACTTGAGGATCATATGCGCAGACATGTGCGTATATTAAGCAATTGCCTTGCTAGAATTTTTATCACGGTAAGCGAAGCCAAAGGAATAGCTCAGCTACTCAAGTCACAGGTTGCAAACTTGCAGCACATCGTTTCCGTTGCAGAATTAACTGCAACGACTGCCATTTCAATGCCACCGGTAATAATCGCTAAAGATATTGCATTTATACAATATACGTCAGGTAGCACTGGTAACCCCAAAGGTGTTGTGCTGACTCATGCCAATTTACTAGCCAATATTCGAGCCATGGGACATGTTGTCAAAGCAGGCCCTAAAGATGTTTTTGTAAGCTGGTTACCGCTTTATCACGACATGGGTTTAATAGGTGCCTGGTTTGGCAGCTTATACTTCGCTTGCCTGTTTGTCGTTATGCCACCCTTAAATTTTCTTGCCCGACCTGAAAGGTGGCTATGGGCAATTCATCATTATCATGGCACATTATCTGCCTCACCTAACTTTGGTTATGAGTATTGTTTACGCCGCTTAAGTGATGAAGATTTAAAAGGTCTTGATCTAAGTTCATGGCGCGCCGCTTTTAATGGCGCAGAGTCTGTTAGCCCGGAAACCTTAAATAATTTTAGTCAACGCTTAAAAATTTTTGGATTTAATAAAAAATCAATGATGCCCGTATATGGCCTGGCTGAATCAACTGTCGGTCTTGCATTCCCTCCCCTTGACCGGGGCTCAGTTATTGACACTATCGAGCGCAACACGTTTATGCGCACCGGTGTTGCTATTCCCATACAGGGTGAAGATGAACATGCTTTAAGATTTGTTTCCAGCGGCCCGCCTTTACCTAATCACCAAATCAGAGTCATCGATTCAGCGGGACATGAATTACCTGAACGTCACGAAGGCTGCTTAGAATTTCATGGACCCTCATCTACCAGCGGCTATTACCGTGATGCGGAAAAAACACAAAATCTATTTGATGAAGAATGGCTAGATACAGGCGATTTAGCGTATATTGCAAATGGTGAATTATTTGTAACCGGGCGAATTAAAGATATTATCATCAAAGCGGGGAGAAACATTTACCCCCATGAACTGGAAGAAGCTATTGGAAATGTTGCAGAAATTCGTACTGGTCGAGTTGCGGTTTTTGGCAGTGAAGATAAGCAGAGTGAAACCGAACGATTGATTGTGGTAGCCGAAACTCACAACAAAGATAGCAATGAACTGGAAAAACTTCGCACAGAAATAAACTCACTGGCAACAGACCTAATTGGCACACCACCTGATGACATTGTGCTTGCTCCACCAGGGTCTGTGTTAAAAACATCAAGTGGAAAAATTCGTCGTGCCGCCAGTCGTGAACTTTTTGAGAATGGTGGAATTGGAAAACCTCAACCCAGTGTTACCCTACAAATAGCACGCATTACTTTTAGCAGTATCCTGCCTCAAATACGACGCATGTGGCGTCATAGTAAAACCGTTATATATGCAACATATTGCTGGTTGATGTACAGTGTACTGGCGTCAATAGTCTGGTTAGCCACCATGTTTTTTCCGAGTTTTCCTTTACGCTGGTTCGTTGCAAAAAATTGTGCCCGATTGTTTGCAAAAGTAACAGCAACGAAAGTCACCGTAAATGGCATAGAAAATATACCCACCGATGGACAGCCCTATTTGCTGGTTTCTAACCACGCCAGTTATCTTGATAGCTATGTGCTACTGGCGACTTTACCCGGCTACTTTCGTTTTATTGCCAAAGCAGAATTAGCCAGTAATTTTTATAATCGCATACCTTTAAAAAATATTCATACTGAGTTTGTTGATCGCTATGAAACGAGCAAAAGTCTTGAAGACACTCATCGCCTGGCCAATATACTCAAAGCAGGTAATCCATTAATATTTTTTGCCGAAGGAACATTTACCCGTATTCCAGGATTGAGATCATTTCATTTAGGTGCATTTACTGTTGCAGCAGAAGCACAAGCCCCCATCATACCTGTAGCAATACGAGGTACACGTTCTATATTACGTTCAAAATCCTGGTTTCCACATCACGGTTCAATCAATATAAATATTGGTGAAGCAATTGATCCAAAGCCCATTGGAGACAAATCCGGCAAAGACACCTGGCATGTAGCAATTGAATTACGAAATCGCAGCCGTGAATTTATATTCCGCCATTGTGGCGAACCAGATCTTGAACATGAAAGCACGCAATTTTTTGAATAATGTATTTGTAATTCAATCTTATCTGCGTTTTACAAACAATATTGTGTATACAATTATGTTGATTACAATTACAACAATACCCATTGCAATAAACATTTCACGACTCAAACCCGACGGATAAATTACGGGAACAATATAATGCTCAATAAAACTGTCAGAATAAGCCGCACCTCCACCCGCTCGGCGTAAGCTATTTTCAATAGGTGTAAGCGGACAAGTCCAGCCCATCATAACGAACACCGCCCCCCAAATGGCGGCAGGTATATGCAACCAGATAAGCCAACGCCATATAAAAACCAGAAAACCGCCAATAAGCACAAACACGATAAAAGCAAAATGGAACAATATTATAAAATCTGCTGAAAATTGGTATAACACATCTAACTCCATTGGTTGAGACCAAATAAAAGCAACAAATTTTTCAAAATACCATTAATTAGACACTACTATCCCGTTAACTAAAAGCGCCATCATCCCGAATGCTTCTATTGGGAATGACTGTTTCACTAACAACGCAACCAGTTAACTGAAGTAACCGCTGCTAATGCATACAATACTAAGGCTGATACAATTACAAAAGTAAAACCAAATTGTATAGCAAGCAGTGCCGCCAATACTGCACTCAGCACCGAAGCACAGCCATTAACACCCCACACCCAGGGTATGATTTCAGGACTAATCTCAGCTAACCGAGACATACCCAGTGGAAATGGCATTCCCATATAGAAAGCAAGTGGTGCAATTAAAAATATTGAAATAATAATTTTTAAGATCACGGGTAAATCCATTAAAATAGCGAAAGCTGGCGCTAGAAGGTAGACATAACATAAACCTATGAAAAGAATCATTAGAACTGACAGCTTCACGCCTTTAATATATTGTCCTGAATTAACCAGTCGTTTAGTCCATAAACTACCCAATCCGGCGAATATAAGAAAAGCTGCCAGAACAACTGAAACAGCATAGATTGGATGCTGAAGAAAAAGAATAAATTTCTGTATAAATGCCATTTCCACAAATAGAAACGACAAACCAAGTGCGAGAAAATAAGCAAAAGCGCGTATCTTTAAATGATTAATATTAGTTGATATATTTTTTCGCTTAAAAAATATAAGTGGCAAGATAATTATAAAAATACTGAGCATAAAAGCCTGCAGGAATGTTGCGACAAGTATTAAGTACCCCATCCCTAGCAGTGACATCCCGCCCTCACCTTTTAATGAAAGTATCTCTGGAAAAACGCGCCATTTAAAATAATTATAGAAATAAGGTTGATTATCAGTTGCTGGCTCAATATTAAATTTATAACGTTGAATAAATTTATTGCGTTCATTACCAAGTAATGACAATGCCGCTGTAAAAAATACAGGTTCAACGAGCATGTTATAACGATTAGCTTCTCCAAAAATCATACCTGGGTAATATGCCATATCAAATAACCTTTGATTACAAAATCGTTTTATCGATTGAATTTCAGATTTGGTAATCGGTGTGTTTTTTATTATTAAAGTACTGGTCTGTAGACCACGTATCAATATTAAATGTCGTTCTGGCTGTTCAATCCCCTTATTACTTAATGCATCAATGGCTGTAGTAAATAGTTTGAGCGTGTCACGTGGCGGTAGTTTAATCCAGCGACTAATAGCAAGATAACCATCTCTATTTAAATGATGCAAATATAACTGCAAAGCCTCTACAGTATATAAATAATTTTCATTTAAAGCATGCAGACCTGCGGATGACGCACCAAACGAATCACTCAATACTAGTTGAATTAATCCGTATAAATTATTATTATCCGTAAAAAAACCACGCGCCTCCTCTGCAAATACAGTGACATTATCATCTGTGTAAATGCTGCCTGAAAATTTATTAAAATCAGATTTTACAAGCTCGATAATTTGTTTATTAAGTTCAACCGCTGAAATCTGTTTGACCTTATGATATTTAGCCTGAAGCACTTCCGCACCCCCACCCGCACCTAATACCAGTGCATGATCGATAGTTGATAGATGGTATGGCAACGCCGATGTCAACTGATCAAGATAAGCAAGTTTTTTAATATTTCCACTGTAATGTGTAATTGCTGTCATTGCATCGCCATCTATAAATATACCAAGCTGAGAAGGCGGTTCATCATTTGCGTTCAGGCTAAGCCCTGGCGCATGGCGAAAGGGTATAACTGGACTTTCTACAACCGTAATTAAACCCAAAGCACTGGAATCCTGAGATACAACTTTTGTACCCGTAACCCTTAGCGTTTGGCTTAACCCTTTGTAAGGCGACAAGGCGAGTTCAGTAAAGGATTTAGGAAGCATAAATAAAATCATGATTGCTACTAACAGAACAGATGTAAAAACAACAATGACTCTAGCCTGGTTTCTAAACAACTCCCAACTGGCCAGTATGGTTGCCAGCATTGCTAAGGAAGATATATATTTCAGGCTATCACCTGGAAATACTGAAAATAGCAGCGCAACAGCGACCATACCTCCAGTACCTGCACCCAATAGATCAGCGGCATAAATGCGTGACATATCTTTATGAAACTTTATAAGTGAAAGCCCAATTGCATTCGCAACAAAAAAGAATGGCACGGTTAGTAATATATAAATAGACATCAACCTTAAGGCCTGGTCAAAATCCCATAATATTTCTTCGGCATTAAACTGAACCTGCTGACCAAGCAGAAAACATAGCAGACTGGTCAACCCAAATAAAAAAACATTAATCAGGTACACGAACGAATAACGTGATAGTAAATAGTTACGCGTCAGCGCAAGGAAAGTGCCGCTGGCACCATAGCCGAGTAAGGCCAGGCTAATAATCATGTAAGCAAAATGATGCCATTGAATAATTGAAAACAGTCGCATCAAAATAATTTCATAAGCCAGTGCCGACATGGATAACACAGCAATGGAATACCATGGAGCTTGCTCATTATGTGCGACTGTATTCATTGTTATAATTTTTCTAGGATCATTCATGCACGCCCGTTAGTGGAACAAACCTCACAGGTAAAATCTGTCGAGTGCTGATTTCTCCCTTAGCATCTTTTACAATCAATACCAGTTGTTGAACCATAAACCGACTACCAACTGGAATAACCATTCGCCCACCCGGTTTAAGTTGACGAATAAGTGGCGGTGGAACATGATCGGCTGCGGCGGTTACCACAATCACATCAAAGGGTGCCTGGGACGGCCAGCCATAATAGCCATCACCAATACGCGTTTTAATATTTTTATAACCCTGTTTCTGAAGAACTTTACCGGCTCGTTTTGCTAGCTCATCAATAATTTCAATCGTAAACACCTGATCCACCAGTTCTGCTAGAATGGCTGCCTGATAACCCGATCCAGTACCTATTTCCAGGGCTTTATCTGTTGATTTAACGGATAACAGATCGGTCATCAATGCCACTATATATGGCTGGGATATTGTTTGCCCATGACCAATTGGGAGCGGCCGATTTTTATACGCCGAGACACGAAATATACCGGGAACATATTCATGCCTGGGGACTTTTGACATAGCTTGCATAACACGAGAGTCTAATTCTTTTATGCCAATAAAATATGCCGTCTCTAAAACGCTTTGTCCGATACTTTTTATAAGTTTTTCCCGTGCTTTTGTATAATCCGTATCGGCCTGCAATGCAGATAAGGGCATTATCCCACTCAGGAAAATACCGATAACAAATAATACTTTAAGATTTGCGCACCTCAAAACACGAACCCTTCTATAAATTAAAGACCACATGATGTAGAATCATCAAAACCTTATTAATCAAAACTAACGACTACAGATTAAAAACCAGTATGAGTATTAATCCACTTTACAGGTCTAGCTGGAATTGACGTACAAACACAGCTTTCAATAAAATAATTACTACTTCACTGAAAATCCTGTTAGTAAACGCACACCAATAACAGATAGAACTCTATGTTAAGGTGCTCTACCATTCGCTATTCAATTTTAACGTTTCTGTGTTTTGATTTTTTAACCTTGGGAATGGTTAAACTCAATACACCGTGTTTGAATTTAGCTATTGCCTTGTCTGTATCAACATCACTGGGTAATGACATCGTTCTTGAAAAAGAACCCTGAGATATTTCACATCGGTGATAATCGCCCTTCTCTTCTTTTTCTTCCGTTTTTGTAGACCCCTTGATAGTCACTGAATTATCCGTCATGGTGAGTTCTATATCTTTTTTGTCAACCCCGGGCATTTCTGCTTTGACGAAAACCTCATCTTCTCGATCTACTATATCGACATGGGGAGTTCTACCTTCAAAAGGTGCTGACAGATGACTGAATGAAGGATGCCCAAAACTAAATGGTCTCATCCAGCTACGTGAAAAAAACTCATCGAACATACGATCTATTTCTTCAAATGATCTCAGTTCATTAGTAGGCGTCATTTTTTCAAGTTCAGCTCCTTTTTTGATGGGGGTTACATCGGTTGATTTTTTGTGTGCTTTTGTCATTTTCATTCTCCCGGTTATCCAGGTTAATATACGATTTATTTATAGTGGGCAAATTACCACCCACATTACCATTACAATTCCATTAGCTGATTATTACAATGACGCTAATCAATTAGTCTCTAAATATCCGGATAAGAAAAATCATTATAATAGAATGACTCTTACTCAATAACACAAAATTATCGGCATTATAAAATTTGCTAATTAACCGAGTTAATTAATAGTCTAAAACATATAAAGATAACACGTATCTCAGCATTTGACTTATCACAACTAACTACAAGAGTAGTTATGATAATCAATTTTTAAGCTTAAAAAATTGGTAACATTATAGGCGTCTGTATTTTTTTAAAAGAGGTTAACCTGTTACTTTACTTGCGTGGTCTACAGTCATGAAAAATAATAATCTAGCATTAACACCTGACATTTTATATCACGCCTGTGATATTTCTTCACTTTCATTTACAACAACCGATGATCTTGATAAATCTGAAGAAATCATAGGACAGGAAAGAGCTCAGGAAGCACTCGACTTTGGTGTCGGGATTAAGCAGGATGGCTACAATTTATTTGTTTCAGGCTCAACTGGGCTCGGCAAACACACAATCGTAAAACACTTTCTACAAAGTAAAGTAGCCGATGCGCCAAAACCGAGTGACTGGTGTTATATTAATAATTTCGATCATCACCATAACCCTCAAGTCCTGAAATTACCTGCTGGATATGGTGTCAAATTACGCAATGATATGCAGCAACTTATAGAGGACTTATTAGTTGCCATCCCAGCTGCATTTGAAACAGATGAATACAATGCTCGCGCCAAAGAAATAAATGATGAGCTGGCTGAGCGAAAAGATGCGGAATTTGTAAGACTCGGTGAAATGTCAACCCGACAGGGAGTTGTATTAATGCGTACCCCTGGTGGGTACACACTTGGTCCAAAAGGAAATGAAAAAATTCTAACCCCGGATGAATTTGATAAATTATCAAAAAAAGAACAGGAAGACATAAAGAAAAAGATTGATGAGATTGAAAAAGAAGTTAGTTCAACTATTCATAAACTCCCCATCTGGGACAGGGAAACCAGAAAAAAAATAAAACTCCTTAACCGTGAAGTAACTCAGTTAACCGTTGAACAATTTATTGATGAACTGCGCATAAAATACAATCAATTAGATGATGTTCTACATTATATTAATGAGCTTAAAAAAGAGATTGTAGAAGATGCTGATGCATTCAGACAACATAGTCCTAACCCAATTGCAATTACCAACATTAACGAACCCAAAGATTCTTATTCCCGTTATCAGGTTAATGTTTTAGTTGATAATAGCGACGTTGATGGAGCACCGGTTGTATATGAAGACAATCCAACGTATAACAACCTTATGGGACGTATTGAACATATTGCACAATACGGCACCTTATTAACAGATTTTACATTAATTAAACCCGGTGCATTACATCGCGCAAACGGTGGCTTTCTTGTGCTTGATGCACGCCGCGTACTGACATCACCTTTTGCATGGGAAGGACTTAAACGCGCGCTTCGTGCCCATGAGGTGCGTATCGAGTCACTAGAAAAAATGCTTAGTGTTACCAGTACAATATCATTAGAACCAGAACCAATACCAATAGAAGTAAAAGTCATTATTACAGGTGACCGTTGGTTGTATTATCTGCTTAAAAAATATGATCCTGAATTTAATCAACTATTCAAAGTAGCAGCAGACTTTTCTGAAGAAATAGACCGTAATTCTGAAAACACATTCCAATTTGCTCGAATGATTTCCCAGTTGCAACACGAACAGGATTTTAAACCTTTCGATCAGCAAGCTGTAGCACTGGTTATTGAGGACTGCTCAAGAAAAATTGAAGATGCAGAAAAACTATCTTTGCATAAGGGTAATTTAATTGATTTACTTCGCGAGTCAGATTACTGGTCTACTGATTCAGGTCACTCAGTTATCACACGGGATGATGTTCAACATGCCATTGACACACGCATCAGACGTCTTGATCAACTACGTGAACGGGTTCATGAACAGGTTTTGCGCGGAACTTATTTGCTCGAAACCGAAGGTGAAAAAATTGCACAGATTAATGCCTTATCAGTTATCCAGTTAGGTGATTACGCATTTGGGCGACCTTCGAGAATAACCGCAACGGCCCGATTAGGTACTGGCAAGGTCATTGACATAGAGAGAGAAGTTGATCTTGGTGGTTCAATACATTCTAAAGGCGTTTTGATTCTTTCATCTTATCTGGCCAATCACTATGCCCAAGATCAGCCACTTTCACTTTCTGCGAGCCTGGTGTTTGAACAGTCATATGGTTTAGTTGAAGGCGATAGCGCATCCGTTGCAGAACTATGTGCGTTATTATCTGCGTTAGCAAAAATACCTATTAATCAGTCTTTTGCGGTTACGGGCTCTGTTAATCAACTAGGACAGGTTCAGGCGATTGGCGGTGTCAATGAAAAAATAGAAGGTTTTTTTGATATCTGTAAGGCTAGAAAATTAACCGGGAAGCAGGCTGTAATAATTCCTGCTTCGAATACTAAACACCTGATGCTTAGAAAAGATGTGGTAGAGGCCGTAGAGAATAAGCAATTCAATGTTTATGCGGTTGAAACAGTTGACCAGGTAATGGAATTACTTACCGGGAAAACAGCTGGAAAAACAAATAGTAAGGGTATTTTTTCAAAAAACTCACTAAACGGTATGGTACAAAACCAACTAACTGAACTGACTCGTAAACGACTTAAATTTTCAAAACACCAGAATAAAGGTAGAGGCGATGAAGAGCGAGATTAATAAAAATATTAATCGAATACTTGTCAGTCTTGACTTCGATGATAACAGCTCTTCATTTATAGAGTCTCTGGTTACACTTGCCTCACAATTGCAGGCAGACCTTTGTGGAATTTTTACTGAAGACTCACAATTACAGCAAATTGCAAATTTACCATTCAGCCGTGAAATCACATTTCCCCTGGCACACACTAGAAATTTGAATAGCGAGCAGATAGCTCGCCACCTAAAACAACATGAAGAAACATTACGAAAATTGATGAAGGAATTTTCTCAATTATCAAATGTTGCATGTTCATTTAGAACCACAAAAGGCCCACGAATAGAGTCGATTTTACGTGAATCAACTAATTTTCAATTAGTTGTTCTATTACCTGAAAAATACTCTTCACTAAAGAGCAGACAGGCTGTTAAGTTAGAAGATTTAATTAATCCAACTGTATTATTATTTGATAAATCTAAGCAGGCACAAAAATCAGCCTATATTGTAAAGTCGCTTGCTGACAACGGTGAATTACATCAACTTAAAATACTAACTGTTGACCACGACTCTGAAATTGCTGCAAAACAACAGTTTATTTTTGACAATGTCAAAATTAACTATCAGCACCTTGAGTCATTTAATATTACAGATATCATTTCAGTAATTAACTCACAAAAAAGTGGCTTAGTGATATTACCACTAGAAGATGAGTTGATTAATCAGGATAGTGGGATAGGAAAAATGCTAGATGTACTAGGTTGCCCTTTGTTGCTGGTTCGATAGTTAAACGGACTGTGATTGACTGCAATTATCATGAGGCGAAAATTTAAAGTCAAAAGCTGTTTTCCGCGAATGTACGCAAATGCTTGTTTCTTGTAGGCGCGCCTACATAAATATTTTAAGCTATGTTCCCTCCCGCCAGGATGATAAATATTTCTTTTGTTCATTGCTCAGTTCATCAATATCAATATTCATCGCGGATAATTTCAAACGCGCAACTTCCTGGTCAATTGCAGTGGGTACATCATGCACACAATTATCCAGCTGACGATTCTTATCCACTAAATAAACCGCTGATAAAACCTGATTAGCAAAACTCATATCCATCACTGCAGATGGATGACCCTCAGCCGCCGCCAGATTAACCAGACGACCTTCCGCAAGAAGACAAAGCCGCCGTCCATCTGCCAGTGTGTATTCATTTACTGATATGCGTGGCTGTTGCTTACTTACCGCCAGGTTTTCTAATGCGGGAATATTAATTTCCACATTAAAGTGCCCCGAGTTTGCTAAAACGCAGCCATCTTTCATTACCTCCATATGCACTTTATCAACCACATGTTTATCGCCTGTGGCGGTAATAATAAAGTCTGATAATTTAGCCGCTTTTATTAATGGCATTACCCGGTAACCATCCATGGCGGCCTCTATTGCCCTTAAAGGGTCTACTTCAGTGACAATAATATCTGCACCATGACCTTTGGCTCGCATGGCAATGCCCCGACCACACCAGCCATAACCAACAACGGTAAATGTTTTCCCTGCAATCAAAATATTAGTCGCGCGAATAATACCATCGAGTGCACTCTGACCTGTGCCATAACGATTATCAAACAGGTGTTTGGTCATCGCATCATTGACTGCAACAACCGGGAATTTAAGTTCACCTTCATTTGCCATAGCACGCAGACGTATAACACCGGTTGTTGTTTCTTCTGTACCACCGAGCATATTATCTATAAGTTCTGTGCGTGATTTATGTATTTCACTGACCAGGTCAGCGCCATCATCCATGGTGATAACGGGTTGATGATCCAGGGCGGCATTAATATGTTGATAATACTGCTGGGTTGTTTCACCATAAATCGCATAAACAGGAATATTAAAATTTTTAACTAATGCAGCAGCCACATCATCCTGGGTACTTAATGGATTACTGGCACATAAAACCAGTTCTGCTCCAGCGGCTTTTAATGTACGAGCCAGATTGGCGGTTTCCGTGGTTATATGTAAACAGCCACTGATTCGAATTCCCTTTAACGGACACTCTTTCATAAAATATGCAGTAAGCTCACTTAAGACGGGCATTTCCTTTAGCGCCCATTCAATTCGCCTGACACCTTTCTCAGCCAGGGAAATATCTTTGATATCATATTGATTGCGGCTCATTCGAAATTGCTTTCCTGTATATTATGAAACCCGGTTTAATAGACTTGTTCAGCTTATCTCGTACATCCATACCCAAAGAACTAAAGGCTAGGACTGCCTGCATTGGCGTATGTTTTTTCACGCAACTCCTGACAACTTAAACACCGACTAGCGGTTGGCTGAGCCAGAAGTCGCTTAGCGGGTATGGGTATATCGCAATCTGAGCAGATACCATAATTGCGTTCTGCAATTCGAATAATTGCCGCATCTATATCGCGTATTTCAAGAATCTGTCTATCGATTCTGGCCAGGTTAAGATCAACCAGTAAATCAGCTACAGACTGATCTTCCAGATCGTGAACTCGACCCGCAAAATCTATAAAATGCTCGTCTTCCGTTTTTAATAACTCCTGACGTATTTCCTCACGTAATTCGTAAATACGACTTTTAAGGTTTTTCTGAATATCAGATACTTGCTGCTTGTTTAATTCGGTTTTCATGCTCTGGTCCTCTTATATCAATAGAGACAATCAGATTGATTTGCATCATAACTTTCTTTTATTCCTTTAACTGATAAGAAAGTTTAATTATGTTTTTTAATGATAGGTCCTGGGGCGAGATCAGTAATTGACACTCCTCAATATGAGCTCAATGTAACATTTAAACTATAAAACACCTGCAATTAAGCTTTGCATCTTTTGATAATGACTACCTTGCCAATAAACTTTTTTGCAATCCTGACATTGTCTAAAATGACTATAATATAGTCTTGTTTTTGGCAATAAATGATCTTTAACTGTATTTTTATTCACATAATTTAATAAACCATTACAACAAATGCAACGATGAAATGGTTTAATAAAACTCTTTAAATCCAGCCATTGTATTATTTCCTGCAATTGCTTTAGTGGTTGTAATGGCCTAACAAAATGACCATATTCAACTATCCGTCGTTTTAACAGTCCGCGATCTCGTGTCAATAAAATACGCTGCTCATGACTCGATAACAAGGCTAATTCTGAATCAGAATAATCATTTTCATAAAGCACATCAAAGCCAAGCAGTCGTAGATATTTTGCTAATTTCCCCAGATGAATGTCAACAACAAATTTAATACTTTTTAACGGCACTGGGCGAACTTTCGATAGACCTGCAACATCTATACTCTCAAACATGGGATAAACACTAACCTGGTCTTCGTGTTGCACATGATATGAAAAATCAACAGACTCCCCATTCACCAGTATCAGATCAATTTCGGTATGGGGAACTCCCAAAGATTCTATTAAATCTTTAACAGATACCCGTCCTTTATAGATATGTTTAAATGCAATTTTTTGATATTGGGGTGATAAGAAATCATTTAATTCCTCATAAAATCGACAAATCACATAAGATTGTTGTTTATTCATTTAACTATAATACATGGAAATAACCATCCACATTCATTATTGATGTAAATCAGATTTGATAACAACTCTGGTTACTTTTATTGTTACTAGCTGTTTATCTTGAGGTATATTTACAGTAGTAGCTAGTTCTCTAATCAGGTCTGCCCTCATAATTCTTCTAAGGATATATTATGGCTATCGTAGGTATTGATTTAGGCACTTCAAATTCAGCTGCCGCAGTCTTGCGGGGCGGACGCCCCGTGATTATTCCAAGTGCGGAAGGCATTAGTCTGGGTGGAAAAGCATTTCCAAGTTACGTCGCAATTACCCAGGATGGCCAGACCTTAACGGGAGAAGCCGCACGACGCCAGGCAACCGCCAACCCTGAAGGCACTGCCACAGGATTCAAACGCCAGATGGGCCAGCGGAATAAAATCACATTGCAGGGCCGCGATTTTACCCCGGAACAACTCTCCGCTTTTCTGTTACAGAAAATCAAACGGGATGCGGAAGCTTTCCTGGGTGAAAAAATTGAAAAAGCGGTAGTAACCGTACCGGCTTATTTTGATGACAACCAACGCAGTGCCACCAAAGATGCATGTCGTATTGCCGGAATTGAAGTTGCCCGACTTGTTAACGAACCAACAGCGGCATCACTGGCCTATGGCCTGGACAGGATTGGCGAAGAATTACAAATTGCGGTGATTGATTTTGGTGGTGGCACACTGGATGTCACCATCATGGAATTTGGCAAAGGCGTATTTGAAGTCAAATCTACCAGCGGCGATACAAAGCTGGGTGGAACGGATATGGATCAGAAGCTGCTTAATTACCTTGCAGAGCGTTTCCATAATGAATTCGGCATTGATATTCACAATGATACAAAAGCCATGGCACGACTCCGGGAAGCCGCTGAAATAGCTAAAATAGAACTTTCCACCAGTACCTCAACGCATATTAGTTTGCCTTATCTGTCATCAGTAGGTGGAGAGCCAAAACACCTGGAGATGGATCTCAATCGAACAGAACTTGAACGTCAGGTCAGAGAAGTTATTGAGCGCTGCCGCGGCCCAATCGACCAGGCACTCAGGGATGCGGGGGCAGGCACCACTAACATTGACCGTATTGTATTTGTGGGTGGGCCGACTAGAATGCCTGCAGTACGTCAATTTTTTGAAGAGTTATTTGGGCGCAAAGCCGAAATGGGAATTGATCCCATGGAGTGTGTCGCCAGCGGTGCTGCCATTCAGGCCGGTGTACTCAGCGGTGAAGTCGGTGATATTGTACTGGTGGATGTCACCCCCTTAACCCTGGGGGTAGAAACCCTGGGCGGTGTTGCCACCTCACTCATTGCACGTAATACACCAATCCCGATTAAACATACGGAAACATTTACCACCGCGGCCGACATGCAAACAGCCGTGACTATTCACGTGTTTCAGGGCGAACGCCCCATGTCGAGTGACAATACCGGCCTGGGTGAATTTAATCTTGAGGGCCTGGTCCCCGCTCCCCGCGGCATACCAAAAGTTGATGTGACATTTGATATCGATGCCAATGGCATACTTAATGTCACCGCCAAAGACCAGGCAACTGAAAAGTCACAGTCCATCACAATTAGTGGCTCAACCCGTTTATCTGAAGCAGAAAAAGAACGTATGGTAAAAGATGCTGAACAATATGCTGAAGCGGATAAACAACGTCGAGAAGAAGCAGACAAATTAAATGAAGCCGATGCAGTTTGTTACCAGGCTGAAAAATTACTTGCGGATTTCAGTGACAAACTCACCGATGAAATGCGAAATAAATTACAGACCAGCATGCACGAAACCCGTGAAGCGATAAGCAAACATGACGCCAGAAGTGCCACAGAAAAAGCAGAAAAATTAACCCAACTGGTAAAAGAAGCCGGCGTCATCGTTTATTCACAACAACCGGGTGCAGGCGTCTACAAGGAACGTAAAGTTGATGATATTCCAGCAGGACAAAGCTCAACGGCCAATCATGAAAATGTCGTCGATGCTGATTACGAAGAAGCACCCTGAAGCAAGCCACCAATATGGTAACAACACAACAAGACTATTACGAAGTGCTTGGGGTTGCACGAGATGCAGACCAAAGTGCCATTAAGGATTCATTTCGCCAACTGGCAATGAAATATCACCCTGATCGAAATAAATCCCCCGATGCTGAAGAAAAATTTAAAAAAATAGCTGAAGCCTACGCCATACTTTCAGACCCAAAGAAACGTGCCCAGTATGACACCGGTGGCTTTGCCGGTGTGGCTGATTTTTCAGCTGAAGACCTGTTTGGCGGAATAGATTTTGGTGACCTGTTTGGTGACATGGGTTTTGGGTTTAACGTTGCAGGTTCAGGTGGCGGTGGAATTTTTGAACGTTTATTTCGACACCAACAAACAGGCATTAGAAAAGGTAAGGGTAGAGATATAGAAGTAGAAGTTATGGTTAGCCTTGATGCGATTAATAAGGGCAGTGAAGAATCAATTCGCCTTAACCACCCGGTAAGCTGCTCAGCCTGTAAAGGTAGCGGTGCAGAAGCTGGCAGCGAACCCAGAAAATGTGAAGCCTGTGGTGGTAGCGGACAAAAAGTAACGTCAAGAAAAGAAACCAGAGACAAAAGCAGTGTGATGTTTCAACAAATTTCCAGCTGCCCGATATGCCATGGCCAGGGAATATTCATTGATAAGCCCTGTAAAAAATGTAATGGCACAGGGCAAATAGATAAAGCAGAATCACTCAAGGTTAAAATACCTAAAGGCGCTGTAGATGGTATGGCTTTACGAATTACCGGACATGGCATGCCCAGCCCTACACCCGACGGAACACCCGGTGACCTTTATGTTATTGTTCAAACCGAACTTGATAAGCGTTTCCAGAGAGCCGGTGCAGATCTATGGAGAACTGCAACCATAAATATCGTAGATGCTGTACTGGGCACTCAAATTGACATCCCTGCCCTGGATAAAAATATTAAATTAAACGTGCCAGCTGGTACTCAACATGATGAAATTTTACGTTTACGGGGAAAAGGCTTACCCAGACTAGATGACGCCGGTCGAGGTGATTTAAAAGTTCGCATGCAGATAAATATACCAGAAAAAATAACAGATGAAGAACGTAAACTTTATGAACAGTTACGCCAGCTCAGTAGAAAACAGAAACAGCACTGGTATAATTAGGCGCAATGAAGCACCTGGCATTTTTAAAATTGTAATGTTTTTACAGGTAAATTACAGACATAACAGGGGAAATAAAATGACTGAACTCAAACATATTAAAGATATGGGTGCTGCGGACCCTGAACTAAATACATCACCCATTGCAGAAGAAAACAACGATGAATCTGAAATATGACGCCAGGAAGTACTCGGTGAGCCTGTTTGTTATTTTAATAACCAACGTTTTCCAACAAGTGCTTATATAAAAAGTGGATCATCTCTTTATAAATGTGATTATGGTATCTAGATGCCTGCTGGGCCGACTGATCCTGATAATCCTTAACTTTTGAAAGCCTAATTAATATTTGTTGTGGACTGATCTCGAACTAGTCAGAAACTGTCATTTAGCTGTTTTTTAAAAAATGAAAATAAAGACAATGCTAATTAAATATATTGCACAAGTCCAATATGACAGAGTCATGTGAAAACTGAATTCTAATTCCCATGGAGATAAGAGCTTGCAAATATAGTCCAAAACTAAAAAATAAAAGTTCTTAATAAATATCAATCGTGTTAATCGTACAATCAAGCCTAACTTAGTCTTTATTATTAAAAATTAAATCAAAACCACCACACATTAACTAACAGGAATATAAAGTTTTTTACCCACACGTAATTGATCACTACGCAGTGAATTTCGTGTACGTAAATGAGACACAGGCAAATGATACTTATCACTGATCTGCGCCAGGGTATCGCCTTTCTTAATTGTGTAATGATCCTGCGCTTCCGATAACCAGGTTCCGGGAGGCGCCTTACGGGCGAAATAATCGTTTACACCACGCAATATGGCTTTGGCCAGTTTACTCTGATGTGCGGTGCTACGAAGTTTACGTTCTTCTTTTGGATTCGAAATAAATGCGGTTTCGAGTAAAATCGCCGGGATATTAGGCGCCTTTAAAACTGCAAAACCCGCCTGCTGTACTTCCTTTTTGTGTACTCGACCCACGCGGCCTAATTCTTTCAAAACTTCATCACCAATATCCAGGCTGGACTCAATGGTACCGGTGAGGGATAAATCTAATAAGACCTGACGCACCATTTCATCTTTGTGATTAAGATCCACATCACCAAATAACAGATCAACCTTATTTTCTTTTTCCGCCAGTAAACGTGCTGATTCAGAGCTGGCCCCATCTACGGATAAAGCATAGACAGAAGCCCCCCGGGCACGCCTATCAGGGAATGAATCCGCATGTATGGATATCATTAAATCTGCGTTCAGCTTATGGGCACGTTTAATTCGCTCACGTAAACGCATAAACCGATCAGAACGCCGGATCAGTTCTGCTTTCATGCCTTTGGTGCTATCAATTACTTTTTTCAGGCGTTTGGCAATCTGCAGGGTAACATTCTTTTCATGGGTGCCTAAACGACCCGTTGCACCGGGGTCATTACCACCGTGCCCCGCATCAATCGCCACTACGACATCTCTCAGGCTTTTCTTTTTAGCGACTTCTTTTTGTCTGCTACTTGCCAGTTCTTTAACATCAATCACCAGACGATAACCATTTTCGCCCTTAGGCTCTAACAGGAAACTGTTGGGTGTGGTGCGTGACTTAAGGTCAAGTACAATACGTAAATCATGAAGCTTACGTACACCCGTGCGAATGCCTTTTAGCTGACGACTGTGTAATTCTTCTAACACACCCGCATTCATTAAACGGGTTTGCTTTAAATCGATAACCAGTCTTTCCGGTTTATGCATGCTGAAAAGAGAATAATCAACCGTACCATCCAGATCGAATACCAGACGGGTTTTATTCGGCTCACGGGAAATACGAATACCCTGAACCTGAGTATAGGAACTGGCAGCGTTTGTTAAAACCGGCACGGCAGCAAGCGAACTAATACCTGCTAGCTGACGGGTTAACTGTGATAAAAATTGTCTTCGCTGTTTTTCCATCTCACACCTCAAAACATCTGAGTTAAATAATTTTCTCATTTTTAAGCAGGTGCACCTTCAGGCACATCTACATTAATTACCAGCACTTAACACACAGTGTGGCAAATATTCTGAAAAATGCAAGTATGAATTACTATTTTTATCAATAATTTTAATAAGATAGGCGATATATCTAATCTAATTAATTAGATAGGCTTTGTATAATAGCCAGGCCTTTATCCGTATTTCCACTAAGAATACAGTCTCTACCCTGCTCTCCGGCCAGATTTTTATAGCTAAGTTCGCAGCGTAAATCCGCTTGCGGTAAGTAACCCTCAGCCTTCTCTGGCCACTCAATCAGGCAGATGGCCTGACCATCAAAGTAGTCACGCCCCCCCGCATATTCCAGCTCATCCGGGGAGCCTAGTCGATAAAGATCAAAATGATATATTTCTTTATTATCAATAAGATAGGGTTCAACTAAGGTGTAAGTCGGGCTTTTCACATTACCCTTGAAACCCAGGGATTGCAGAAAACCTCTGACCAGGGTTGTTTTACCTGTGCCCAGGTTTCCCTGCAAAAAAATCACCGTGCCCGGTGGCGTGTTTTCAGCAATTGAGGCGGCTAACTGAAGCTGTGCCGCTTCATTTTTAAGAAAGAAATTAAGACTTTTCATGTGTGTTCATCAAGTGTCGTATATGTCCGTACAAATCACTGGCCAACAAACCGGTTTGCCCATCGGCTGCGGCCAAATCGCCTGCAAGACTATGGATACACACCCCTAAACGACAGGCGGATGTCATATCATAGCCCTGGGCTAGCAGACTAGCGATAATGCCGCTTAGCACATCCCCCATACCCGCAGAGGCCATACCCGGGTTTCCATAGGGACATAACTGAATTAATTCATCGGGGGATTGCAACAAACTACCTGCACCTTTTAAAATAATATGGCCACCAAATTTATATTGCAGCATCTCCGCGCTACTAAATCGGGATTCCTGAATAGCAACCGAACTCTCCCCTAACAAGGCCGCCGCTTCACCTGCATGGGGGGTTAGCACCCAGTCATCCCGATGCGCCGCATTTTCACTCAGCAAACGCAGTGCCCCCGCATCTATCACCTTGAGTGCAGGGCATTGCAGTGCACTGGTCATTATATTTTGTGACCACAGGCTATTAGTTAAACCCGGGCCAACAACAATAGCTGAAGCTTTACTAAGTAAATCAGTGGGCACTTGCCCATCATCACTGGCATAAAGCATTAATTCTGCACGACCAGCCAGTAATATGGACGCATGCTCACTATGGCTAACCACGGTGACCAGCCCAGCCCCGGAGCGCAGAGCCGCTTCGCCAGCCAACCGAATCGCGCCGGGCATTCCCTTATCTCCACCGAGAATAATGACATGCCCTAATTGATGCTTATGAACACTGGTTTTTCGAGGTTTAAGCTGTTTTTTTAAATATTCCCAGTCGAGTAATTGAGCCTGTTCAGCCTGTCGACTATAAACACCCGATGGCAGTGACAAATTATCAAAAATAATTTCGCCACAATGATCCACACCCAGATGTGTAAACAGACCTTTTTTCAATCCGATAAACGTCATGGTCGCAGTTGCTCTTATAGCATGTCCGGCAATTGACCCGGTATCTGCACATAAGCCCGATGGTATATCCACCGCAATAACAGGTTTACCACTGTTATTAATAGCTTCTATTAAATCTGCCCATTCACCTTCAACCTGCCGTTGTAAGCCGGTTCCTAATAGAGCATCAATCACAATATCCGTTTGCTGTAATAATCCAGCAGAGTATTTACTTAACTGATGACCTAATGAATTCCAGTCTTGCCAGGCGGTTTTTGCATCACCTTCTAACTTAGCTGTATTAATCAGGCTAATCACTTTTACATTAAAGCCAGCCTGTTTAGCTAATTTTGCAATCACATAGCCATCCCCCGCATTGTTACCTGCTCCACAACAGACGAGTATTTGCTTTGCTAATGGGTAGGTGTTTTGCAGATGATTAAAGACGGCTTTACCCGCACGTTTCATTAACTCGTAACCAGCAATTTTGAATTCAGTTATGGCGATGCTATCGAGTTTGCGTGTGGCCTCGGCACTGTAGAGTTTTATTAGGTTTGGATTATCTGGCGTGGGGTTCATTTGTTTATGATGCTTAATTTAGAATTTAAAATCAATTAAACAACATTAATTTCCATAATCTATCTTCGGAATGAAAATATGAATATGAATATTATGGAAATTTTAAAGATTTAAAAATGCATAAAAACATGCATTCCCGGACGACGCTTCGCTCCCTCCGGGCTACTTGGTTTCTAACCCAGGTTAGAGTGGCGAGCCTGATTTTGGCTTTCAACAGATTCTCAAGCTACGGAAATTTGATCTCGTCCATCATTCTTTGCTGAATACATTGCAGCATCTGCACGATTAAACAGGCTCTCACTATTGTCCTGAATATTTAGGCAGGCCATGCCAATACTTACGCTAAGATCCAGTACCTGACCTTTAACCTGCATATTAATTTCCCTGACTGATTCTAGAATTCTGTCCGCAATACAAAAAGATTTCTCACAATCTGTATTACCTAATAAAACGACAAATTCTTCACCACCATAACGAAACAGCATATCTGTTGTGCGAATCGAATTTTGTATGGTTTTTGCAATTACTCTCAGGGCATCATCACCCACTTTATGACCATATGTATCGTTTATCTTTTTAAAGAAATCGATATCAATTACCAGCATTGTGAAATCCTGACCATATCGTTGCGCCAGATTAATTTCACGTACTAAAGAATCATCAAATGTGGAGCGGTTTTTAACCCCGGTTAATGCATCGGAATGCGCAAGTAAAATGGCCTGATTAAATTTAATGGCATTACGTAATGGATAAACTAAAATACCCAGCAAATTCTCCAGTAACATCAATTCAGATTCAGTAAATTTACGTCCACGGAATAATTCTAATTTACCCAGACCAAGCGTTTCCAGACTTAAATTATATGAACAACTATGCCCCTTTTGACGCGCAATTTTAATTTGAGTGTTAGATTCAGAATTGGTATACGCGAAGCCATCAAATAAAAAATAGGAATGAATGTGTTCCATGAACTTGTTAATTATCCAGTCCAGATCAAGTGACATTTGCAATGACATTGCCAGATCAAGCCTTGCCTGTTGCTCTAGTTCATAACTAAAGTCTTTAGGCTCTAACTTCTCGCAATTGCTAAAAATATTTTTGACCTCTTTCAGTTCTTTGATCATTTCCTGTGTTGAGGTTTGGCTCTGCATGCTGATGATTCCTGTTGTAGTCTTACTCACCAGTAATGCGACAATTATGCCAACTCAACAATAATTTAAATTTATATAATAATTTCAACTAGTTAGCTTCTTCAGAGGTCTTATATTTTATTAAATCAGCAATATTTTAGGCTTGTCATTTCGGGGTTTGACAGAAATATGACGGCAATTAATTGCCGCCCCAACAGGCTAAGAAACACTAAAGGCAGGGGTTATTCCGCAGATGGTAACAGACAGGCACCTACAGAACCAGGCATACATTCTTGACCATTAATCCAGATTGCGTGGTCAAAAATCGCCTGTTTTAAATTAGCCCCCTGTAACTTACTGCCGACCAGTTCAGCATAGGAAAAATTGGCAGCTGACAAATTAGCCCCCTGTAAATTTGCCTGGCGAAGATTTGCGCCTTTAAGGTTACTGCTGTGGAGTTGTGCAGAAATAAGTATTGATCGTGACAGATCAGCATAGGAAAAATCAGCTCCCTGTAATTGAGCTGCTGTGAAATCTGTCGACTGTAGTTTAGCACTTCGAAAATTAACCTGTGCTAAATTACGATTGCTCAGATTCTCACCCTGTTTATTACAGGCGGACCAGTTAATGCCAGGTGCCGCGGGGGAATTGCAATCAGCCAATTTAATATCGTCACTATTATTACTTACATAAATTCCGATCAGGGTAAAAAATAATAAGCCGGCAATGCCGATGTAAACCGTGTGTTTATGGGACTTAGTCGTATAGGCTTTTGAAACATCATCACGAATTTGACGATGCAGCTGCATCAACTGTTCTTCATCTTCGCGACGGTTTTCGAGATTATCGTCTTCATCTAACGTTGAGCTACGCTCATCTTCACGAATACGCGCCAGCATTAAGGCACGATCACCCTGCACCGTACCCGCCTCTTTCACCACCTCCGGCACCATAGCTGGATAATGCCCCACAGGAGACCAGTTATTTTTATCCTGGCTAACAAGTGTATCCTGGGAGATTCGTCCAAGTATAAGATACGAGCCAATCAGCTTATTTGGAAACGGCCCCTGGATACTTTCACCCAGTTTGATGTACCAGCGGCCTTTGTTCGATTTAATCATGGATGATCACATTTACTATTCGATAAGGAATATATAGCAAAATCATAGCAATAAATGATCCAATGTGCTTACCGGAAAAATATTAATACAAAATCTGGGTGGATCCGCGACCCTTGATCCACCCTGGCATATTATGGGTTTAAAACCTTAACCCCACCCATATAAGGCTGTAACACTTCCGGCACCAGAATACTGCCATCAGCCTGCTGATAGTTTTCCAGCACAGCAACCAGGGTACGCCCAACCGCCAGCCCCGAGCCATTTAATGTATGCAGTAATTCGGGTTTTCCCGTTTCCGGATTACGCCAGCGTGCAGCCATACGTCGTGCCTGAAAGTCCTCAAAATTACTGATAGAGGAAATTTCACGGTAGGCCTGCTGGCCGGGTAACCAGACTTCAAGATCATAGGTTTTTGCAGATGAAAAACCCGTGTCCCCTGCGCATAAGGTTAATACACGATAGGGCAAATTAAGTTTTTGTAAAATGGCTTCCGCATGCCCGGTAATTTCTTCAAGGGCCGCCCAGGAATCCTCTGGTTTTACCAATTGTACCATTTCAACTTTTTCAAACTGGTGCTGGCGAATCATACCCCGGGTATCTCGGCCATATGAACCGGCTTCAGATCTAAAACAGGGTGTATGAGCAGTGTATTTAACCGGCATATCCTTAGCATCAATAATTTCACCTCGGGCAAGATTGGTGATGGGTACTTCAGCGGTTGGAATTAAGTAGTATTCACTGTCCCCATTTAAGGCAAATAAATCTTCTTCAAATTTAGGTAACTGCCCCGTGCCTTTTAAACTATCGCTATTAACCATAAAGGGCACATACACTTCCTGATAGCCATGTTCGCTGGTATGTAAATCCAGCATAAACTGAATTAAAGCACGATGCATGCGCGCCATATCACCACGCATTACAACAAAACGTGAGCCGGTTATTTTTGCAGCGGTTTCAAAATCCAGCCAGTCATTGGGCGCACCAAGTTCAACGTGATCTTTAGGCTCGAAATCTAAAGCCGTTGGTTCACCCCATTTTCTAACTTCAATATTATCCTCTTCGCTTTTACCTTCTGGAACTGAGTCGTCCAGTAAGTTAGGCATACCCATCATCATTTCATGAATTTGCGCCTGGGCTTCATCCAGTTGTTTTTTTACCGCATCGAGATCATCACCCAATGTTGACACTTCTGCTAATAAGGGCGCTATGTCTTCGCCATTGGCTTTCGCTTTACCGATGCCTTTGGATTTTGTATTACGCTCATTTTGCAAGTCCTGGGTTTTTACCGACAGGTCTTTACGTTGAGCTTCGAGTTCGTTGAACTTGTTTATTTCCAGTTCGTAGCCGTGTTTTGCCAGGTTTTTAGCAACGTTTTCTATGTCTGTTCTTAGTCGTTTTTGGTCTAGCATGTTTGATTCAGTTCTTTATAAATGTATTAATTTAATGCGTCATTCCCGAATGCTTGTGTCGGGAATCTAGCGGCTTTGGGTTACCAGGGACACCGGGTTCCCGACACAAGCATTACTTCGGGCTCCTGCCCTCCGCCCTAAAGGGCCAGGCAAAGCCTGTTTAAAATCTTTCCAGAAGATTTTATCGAAGATGACGGTATCTCAAGTATTAATTTCATCCCATAGATCTGGCCAATATGGGTTGTTTTTTTCTATTATTCTTTTCTTCCAGTCTCTATTCTATTTCTTGATTATTTTTTCTCTGGTTATAGCAGAACTCATGTCTTCATGTAGTTCATAATAAACTAGCATAGTAACATTATGTTTTTCCACAAAACCATCAACAAATTTCTGTTTGTGTTTCCATACTCTCTTTATCAGGTTACTAGTAACACCCATATACAATGTTCTATTTCTTTTGAAGCAAGGATATAAACTACAAGTTGTTTTTCACTCATACAATTTCCTTTTGCTTTTTCCTGTCATTCCCAAATGCTTCTATCGGGAATCTAGTGACCTTAAAGCCGCTAAAGCCACAATAGTTGCATTCAAACCATCGCCTTAGCCCAAACAGTCCCAACCCAAACAGCCCCAACACAAACAACAACATTCAACAAAACATTCAACAATGCCCGCTGAATTAAACCTTGCTGCAACAAATCCACCGTATCCCAGGAAAAAGTTGAAAACGTAGTCAATGCACCCAGCACACCCACTACTAATCCCAGCTTAATATCCTGCGACACATTGAATTTTTCAACCAGCAAAATAGATAATAATCCAATTGCTAACGAGCCAATCACATTCACCGCCAAAGTACCATAGGGAAAACCACGACCAAACCAGTTATAAATACCGGAGGAAATCGAATAACGAAGCACTGCTCCCAGTGCCCCGCCCATAGCTACAAATAGCAGGGTTTTCAAAGTTTATTCTACGACGACGGGAATAACTTTATCCGCTACGTCTTTATATTCTGCAATTTCATGGAAGTTAAGGTAACGATAAATATCATCTGCCATCGGTTCAAGGTGTTTTACTTTTTCCATATATTCAGCCGGTGTTGGTAGATATCCAAGAATACCCGTCACTGCACTCAGTTCTGCCGAGGCTAAATATACATCCGCATTATTACCTAAGCGATTTGGAAAGTTACGGGTTGAGGTAGAAATAACCGTTGAGTTATCTGCAACCCGTGCCTGGTTGCCCATACATAAGGAACAACCTGGCATTTCAGTACGTGCCCCTGCTTTACCGAAAGTGCTGTAATAACCTTCTTCGGTTAACTGGCGTTCATCCATTTTAGTGGGTGGTGCTATCCACATCCTGGTTGGGATATTTGATATACCCTCCAGTACTTTACCCGCCGCACGGTAGTGACCGATATTCGTCATACAGGAACCGATAAACACCTCATCAATTTTGGTACCCTGAACTTCAGATAATTTTTTCACATCATCCGGGTCATTCGGGCAGGCCAGTATCGGTTCATTAATTTCATTTAAATCAATTTCAATAATTTCTGCGTATTCTGCATCCGCATCCGGTTCGATTAATTGTGGATCAGCTAACCAGGTTTGCATGGCATCAATTCGACGTTGCAGGGTGCGTTGATCTTCGTAACCATTGGCAATCATCCATTTCAATAACGTTATATTTGAATTTAAATATTCAATAATCGGTTCTTCATTTAAACGAACTGAGCAACCGTTTGCAGATCGTTCTGCCGAAGCATCGGATAATTCAAATGCCTGTTCAACTTTTAAATCGGGCAGGCCTTCAATTTCTAATACACGTCCATTAAAGACATTCTTTTTGCCTTTTTTCTCAACCGTTAACAAGCCTTTTTGAATGGCTACATAAGGAATGGCATTGACTAAATCACGTAGTGTAATACCCGGCTGCATTTCGCCTTTAAATCTCACTAAAACCGACTCGGGCATATCTAATGGCATCACACCTAATGCGGCACCAAAGGCCACCAGGCCAGAACCCGCTGGAAAACTAATGCCCATTGGAAAACGGGTATGTGAATCGCCACCGGTGCCTACCGTGTCCGGTAAAATCATTCTGTTTAACCATGAATGAATAACCCCGTCACCCGGGCGTAAAGCCACACCTGAACGTGACTGCATAAAATCAGGCAGGTTGTGTTGTAAATTAATATCTACGGGTTTTGGGTAGGCCGCAGTATGGCAAAAAGACTGCATGACTAAATCCGCAGAGAAGCCCAGGCAGGCCAGCTCTTTTAATTCATCACGGGTCATTGCACCGGTTGTATCCTGGGAACCGACCGTCGTCATAACAGGTTCGCAATAGGTACCCGGGCGAATACCTTCAACCCCACAGGCACGACCAACAATTTTCTGTGCCTGGGTGTAGCCTTTGCCCGTGTCTTCAGGGTCAACCGGCTTGAGGAATGTATCATTAGCTTCAAGCCCTAAATGCTGCCGTGCCCGGGTTGTTAAACCACGACCGATAATTAATGGAATACGGCCATTAGCACGAACTTCATCCGGCATAGTTGAAGGGCGTAAATCGAACTTACACATTTCAGTACCATCGACTTTTTCAATTACCCCGTCATAGGGACGAATCGTAATAACATCGCCGGTTTCCATTTTTTCAACATCACACTCTATTGGCAGTGCACCGGAGTCTTCTGCTGTATTGAAGAAAATTGGCGCAATCTTGCCACCTAGCACCACACCACCTTCACGTTTATTGGGCACAAAGGGGATATCTTCACCCATATGCCAGAGCACAGAATTAATGGCAGATTTACGTGAAGAACCGGTACCCACCACATCACCCACATAGGCAATGGGATGACCTTTCTTTTTCAGCTCTTCGATGGTTTCTAATGGCCCCATACCATCTACTTTGGCCATCTTTGTTATTAGCATAGACTTCGCATGCAATGGAATATCCGGGCGACTCCAGGCTTCGGTGGCCGGAGACAAGTCATCCGTATTGGTTTCACCAGGTACTTTATAAACAGTAACGGTAATTTCCCTGGCCATTTCAGATTTGCTTTCAAACCATTCCGCCTCTGCCCATGACTCGATTACCTGTTTGGCAAAATCATTGTATTTGGCTTTTTCCGCGATATCGTGAAAGGCATCATAAATAAGTAAGGTGTGGGATAGTGCCGTAGCTGCCGCCGCCGCCGTTGCATCATCATCCAGGCAGGCAATTAGAGGTTGTATATTGTAACCTCCTAACATGGTGCCTAATAACTCAACCGCCATAACACGTGAAATCAACTCACAACTGGTTTCACCTTTAGCAACCGCCGCCAGGAAAGCCGCTTTAACATAGGCCGCCTGGTCAACACCCGGTGGCACTCGATGCACCAGTAAAGCCATAATTTCCTGGGTATTTTCATTACCGGGATTTTTGATAATTTCAATCAGGTCGGCGACCTGTTGAGCATCTAAAGCTAATGGTGGGAGATTTTCTGCAGCGCGTTCATCAACATGTTTACGGTAGGCTTCGAGCACGGTTTATTCCTTATGATTCAGGTTTAAGCTGGTAAAATCAGTTGCTAGTTAATACAGTATAGGTTATCTAAATCAATAACTTAGCTTGTACCTATGCTGGCAACTCATTTCCCAGACTTTTCAATTGGCGCATAGTATACAGTGTGCTGAGAGCAATTTCCTGTGTCATATCAGTAAGCTATTAATATTATTTATTTTTAGACGCACTCATCTATTTTAGTATTTTCTAATAAGCCCATGTTTTGTATGCTATAATTCGCGACCTGAAAAATCACAACCCACTATGGACTCCGCCTCAATTACATGAATTTATTAAGCCTGTTCCCTTTTCTATCCTGGTTTAAATTAACCAGCAAAGAGACACTCAAAGCCGACTTAATAGCGGGAATTACCGGCGCTGTCATTGTATTACCCCAGGGTGTCGCCTTTGCGACCATTGCGGGATTACCACCTGAATACGGTCTGTACACCGCCATGGTGACACCGATCATTGCTGCCCTATTCGGTTCATCCCATCATCTGGTTTCCGGCCCCACCACGGCTATTTCCATTGTTATATTTTCGACGGTCAGTCACCATGCGGAACCGGGAACCCCGGAATTTATCTCTATTGCCCTCACCCTGACATTTCTTGCGGGGGTATATCAACTGTCGTTTGGTCTGGCTCGACTGGGTGCCCTGGTGAATTTTGTATCCCATACGGTGGTCATCGGCTTTACTGCGGGCGCGGCGATACTCATTGCCACCAGCCAGATGAAACATATTCTTGGCATCGCCATTCCCAAAGGCGAGTCTTTTCTACACACCTGGTTAAATATTTTTAATGGCATCGGCGATAGTAATGGTTACCTGTTATTAATTGCTATCTCAACACTACTCACCGCACTGCTGGTTAAAAAATTCCTGCCCAAAATACCTAACCTGTTAATTGGTATGGTGGTTGGCAGTGTCATTGCCTATATTTTAAAAGATTCGGCAGAAGGTATCGCGCTGGTTGGTGAAATTCCCGGTCGATTACCCCCTCTTTCAAAACCAGATTTTTCATTTGAGACAATCACCGCACTCGCACCCGAAGCTTTTGCAGTTGCCTTGCTAGGCTTAATTGAAGCGGTATCCATTAGCCGCGCGGTGGCTACAAAGTCTAACCAGCGAATTAATTCCAACCAGGAATTTATCGGCCAGGGCATGTCCAACGTTGTCGGCAGCTTTTTCTCCAGCTATGCGGGCTCCGGCTCATTTACCCGCTCGGGTATTAACTATGAAGCGGGTGCAAGGACACCCATGTCAGCCATTTTTGCTGCGGTTTTTCTGCTCATCATCGTATTATTAATTGCACCTTTAACGGCTTACTTACCCGTGGCGGCTATGGGCGGTGTAATTTTACTGGTGGCCTATAATCTAATCGATTTTCACCATATTGAAATGATCCTGAAAAACAGTAAATCAGAGGCCACTATTTTAATCGTGACCTTTTTAAGTACCCTCTTCCTTGAACTGGAATTTGCGATTTACATGGGTGTTTTACTGTCACTGGTTTTTTTCTTAAAGAAAACTTCAACCCCGGAAATTCCTACCCTGTCTATTAATGTCGATGACAAAAACAATCGACGCTGCTTTATTAATATCCAGAAAAAACCCCTTAAGCAATGCCCACAATTAAAAATCATCCGTATTGACCGATCAATTTATTTCGGCTCGATTAATCATATACAGGACCGCATTTCACACATCGCAGAAAACGAGCGCATCTATCATATTATGATTGATGCATCACGTATTAACTTAATTGATCTGGCAGCTGCTGAGGCACTGGTTTCTGAAAACAGCCTATTAAAGAAACAGGGTGGTGGCCTGTATTTCGTAGGATTAAAATCCTCGGTTTATGAGTTTGCCGCAAAATCCTGTTTTATTAAGAAAATTGGTGCAGATCATTTTTTTGACTCAAAGAGTACGGCCGTAAATGCAATCTACAATAAACTAGATCGTAGCGTCTGTGCAACCTGCCAGTCACAAATTTTTAAAGAATGTAATGAATAATAAAAGCGCCTTCGCAAGAAGGTGCTACACCTGGCTATACTTTCCTGGATATACCACCAACGCAATGCCATAAGGCGCCTTATTAATTAATCCTAAGACCCGTAATAACTATTCTTGCTCATTACTCCCAATAAGCCACACTTCACTCTGTAAATCCCTGAATTTTAGACTATTCTATAAAAAACAGATCTAACCGTTACGGGGAATTGTAGATAATGACTTTATCTTTAAGACTTCGCTATATGAGCATAAAAGCGAAAATATCACTGGTAATTTTTTTGCTTACCCTTGCTTTATTAACCAATGCAGGCTTCAGCAGTTATAAAATGAACCTCATTGGTGAGGAACTGGTCACTATTGCAGAAGAAGATATCCCCTTAACCCGCTCCCTCACTGAAATTACCCTCAACCAATTAGAACAGGCAATTAACTTTGAACGAGCACTACGCTTTGGATATGAGGCGAAAGGTAACGCAATAGCCAGCCAACACGCCACACGCGCACAAGGTAAATTTGATAAGCACTCCTTGATAGTTTCAACTGAACTCGAACACGGTATTAAGATTGCGAAACATGCCATGGAGCACGCCCATAACGATGTGGATTATCAGAAATTTGAGCATGTTAAGCAATTGTTAGATAACATAACTAAAGAGCATGAAGAATATGAAAAACATGTTCATCATATCTTTGACTTAATTAATAAAGAACAGATACACAAGGCGATTGAATTAGCAGAAGAAGTAGAAAGCGAAGAAGAGAAAATCGACCATGAGTTGGAATCACTATTAGTTGAAGTTGAAAAATTCACCGAAGAGGCCGCGCTAAAAGCTGAGCATGATGAGCAAAGTGCGCTTAAGTGGCAATTTATCATTGCTGCACTTTCCTTATTAATCTGTCTGCCTTTAGCCCTTGTAATCACCAAAGAAATTTTACGCGGGCTAAATAAAGCGATATTTCTGGCCAGTCACATTACAACTGGCGATTTAACCCAGAATATAGAATTTGTACGCACCGATGAAATTGGCCAGTTATTAAAAGCACTGCTGCAAATGCAGGATAATTTACGCTCATTGGTAACGCATTTAAATGAATCATCAACACAGTTAGCGACCTCCTCAGAGGAGTTATCTGTAGTCACCCAGGATACCAACCAGGCACTAATGCAACAAACTTCAGAAATTCAACTTGTCGCAACCGCGATGAACCAGATGAATGCAACCGTGCATGAAATTGCCAGCAATGCCACCAGTACCTCATCATTATCTAATGATGCTGCTCATGAATCATCAGATGGCAGCATCACCGTACAGGAGACAATTAGATCTATCGAATCACTCGCCAGTGATGTGGAAAATGCCGCGAATGTTATTCATAAACTCGAAGCGGACAGTGACAATATTGGAGCAGTACTTGATGTCATTAAAGGCATCGCAGAGCAAACTAATTTACTGGCCCTGAATGCAGCAATAGAAGCCGCACGTGCTGGAGAACAGGGTCGCGGATTTGCTGTGGTTGCAGATGAAGTACGTACCCTCGCCAGCCGCACCCAGGATTCCACAACTGAAATAGAAGAAATAATCGACACTTTGCAAAAAGGTACCATCTCTGCGGTAGAGGCAATGGCCTCAGGAGAAACACGGGCTAAAGAAAGTGTTGAAAAATCAATTAAAGCCGGCGAAGCTTTAAAAAACATCACCAATGATGTCAGTAACATCAGTGATATGAATACGCAGATTGCAACAGCCGCAGAAGAGCAAACCAGTGTTGCTGAAGAAATAAATCGTAATATTAACAATATCAGCGAAGCAAGTGATCAAACAAACCGCGGTGCAACCGAGACATCAGCTGCCAGCGAATCCCTGTCCAGAATGGCCGTTGAACTTCAGGATTTAATAGCTCAGTTTAAAGTGTAGTTATCACTATTTTATAATTGTCGACTTTTTAGAATCATGCTTTCATATTCAGGTTTTGTATGACAACTAACAACCGAGTATTTACAAGTAAAAGAAATTTATCCATAAAATAAACGAAAAAAAAGCAAAACATCAATATTTGGAAAAAGCTTTCAGGCTATCCATATTAGATTTAAAAAGCGCTTTAACACTGGCACCACTAACCACGGGTTCATCAATATTTTTCCATAGAATCGTCTCATCACTATTAAATATCACCGCCTGTTTAGCGGGTGAATCTGGATGATGCAACATTTCTTTCAAATATTTTATGAGGTATTTATTATTAAAATAGTAAGAATACTGGGTTACAAATATTTCATGACCAACACTAACCTGTAGCATAACTAGTTCCAGGTTATCTGGTTTGTAATAATACGTGACCTCAGGCGGAGAAGATTCAAACTCACCTGTATTTAATTTTAATTGCAGCGTATTGAAGCTATTTTTGTTTTTTTCTATCTGCGCAACTCTATTATTTACAGCGTTAATTTCAATCTTGCTATCTGCACAAGCCAGTTCATGAATTGAAAGACAACTGATTAATAAAAAAATTATTTTCTTCATTGAAATATATTCATTCACTGATTAGTTATTGTCTGTAGTTTTAGGTCATTATAAATTTTGCTAAAAAAAACCGCTAAAAAGCGGTTTTTTTTAGAAATGAAAAATCGTAATCAACTCTCTTTCTTCTTCATATAATCGTCCACCGCAGCACTGATCGCATCTTCTGCCAATACTGAACAATGCACTTTTACCGGGGGTAGTGCCAGCTCTTCTGCGATGTCCAGGTTTTTGATCTGTTTCGCTTCGTCTAATGTTTTACCTTTCATCCACTCGGTGACCAGGGAGCTGGAGGCGATGGCGGAGCCGCAGCCGTAGGTTTTGAACACGGCGTTTTCTATGATGCCTTCATCACTGACTTTAATTTGCAGGCGCATCACGTCTCCAC
>Ga0316207_10000848_pt1 | contig 42756 bp, 37 predicted proteins | sample 6weekpyrite_MG_FD_204943 | JGI IMG/M metagenome (GOLD analysis project Ga0316207, IMG submission 204943) | Microbial mat bacterial communities from mineral coupon in-situ incubated in ocean water Damariscotta River, Maine, United States -... | ecosystem: Environmental > Aquatic > Marine >... | reverse complement strand
GTAATTGTTGTTTTACCCGCATCTGGATGCGAAATAATCGCAAACGTTCTGCGACGTTTAACTTCTTGTTCTAAAACTGACATTAATATAATTCCAAGTTTGTCACTAATCAGATTATTCTAATTTTCCAGATCGGATAATGATGACACGATGTCTTTTGCCATAATTAGCGCATCTTCGCGACCATCACCATCCGGATAATAATTTTTTCGAAAGCCCACTTCAATAAAACCAACTTTTTCATATAAATTAATTGCTACTTGATTTGATGGACGTACTTCTAAAAATACAGTTTTTACCTTACCAACCAAAGCACCCTCCAACAAATGAAGCAACATGACTTCTCCAAGCCCCTTACCCCGCATTGTATCCAACACACAAAGGTTAAAAATATGAGCCTCGCCAGCAGCAGCGGACATTACACCATATGCATGAATTTGTCCTTCAGAAATTAACGCTGGGCAATAGTAACCCACTCGCAAACAATCTAGAAAAATTCCTTCACTCCAAGGATAAGCATGACTTACTGCTTCTATTTTTAAGACTTCTGGTAAATCTACTTCTGTAATGTTCCGAAATTCCGGTGTGGAATTAGGGAGAGCATTCACAATCGACCCTCAAGCACTTTTTTAGCGAGCACTAAATCTGCCCAAACTTTGCTTTTTTCCGTGGGTGATCTTAATAAATAAGCCGGGTGATAGGTAGCAATCAATGGCGTTTGAGTTTCTTCAAGTATATAAGTATTGCCGCGTATACGACTAATCAATTCTTTAGAATGCAATAAATTTTGCGCGGCCACTCGACCAACGGCCAAAATTATTTTAGGCTTAATCATATTAATTTGTCGTATTAAAAAATGCTGACAACTATTCACTTCATCCTGTTTTGGATCACGATTTTCTGGGGGACGACATTTAAGAATATTGGCAATAAACACCTTTTCACGGCTTATACCAATTGCTAATAACATTTGAGTCAACATCTGGCCTGCCGGGCCAACAAAAGGTTCCCCTCTTGCTTCCTCTGCCTCACCTGGTGCTTCACCAACAATCATCCAATCTGCTTGTAAGTTACCGACACCAAATACAGTGTTTTTTCGATTGTGATATAAATCACAAGCTGAACAGTGCGCAACTTGTTGCTGTAATAATTCCCATTCTCCAATTGTTTCTGCTCCCGACTCTTCAAAAATAGAATCGGAAGCAATCATTTCCTGTTCAATCTGTTTGGCAAATGGCAGGTTGCGACGGGACTTCCAAACCGGAATTCCCATCGCTCCCAAATAAGCATTTTTAGCCATTGGAGTTAAAGATCACCCAACTGTGGATGCGGTTTATCTTCAGGCTGAGATATTTTGTTTAAAGCATTAATGTAAGCTTTGGCAGATGCAATAACGATATCCACATCTGCACCTTGCCCATTGACAATTCGCCCACCTCTTTCCAGTCTGACTGTCACTTCACCTTGCGCATCGGTACCGCTAGTAATGGAATTTACAGAATAGAGCTGTAATTCAGTCTCGCTATTGGCAATAGCCTCAATTGCTTTGAAAGTAGCATCTACGGATCCACCACCAGATGACTGAGCAACTTTTTCTTCGTCATTTAGCCGTAAAGCGACTGTAGCGTTAGGAACTTCACCTGTTTCCGCGCAAACTTTAACAGAAACTAACTTATATGCTTTACCACCCGTTTCTTGAATTACTTCCGTGACCAAAGCTTGCAAATCATCATCAAAAATTTCGTGTTTTTTATCGGCCAATGTTTTAAACCGAGCAAAAGCATCATTCAACGCCGCTTCACTTTCAAAACTAGTACCCAACTCTGTCATGCGAGTACGAAATGCATTACGCCCAGAATGTTTACCCAACACCATGCGGTTTGCCGTCCATCCCACATCTTCGGCACGCATTATTTCATAGGTCTCTCGACTTTTTAATACGCCATCTTGATGAATACCCGATTCATGTGCAAAAGCATTTGCACCAACAATAGCCTTGTTTGGCTGTATTGCAAAACCTGTTACACTCGATACTAAACGTGATGTCGGCACAATGAATTGTGTATCGATATTAGTATCGCATTGAAACACATCACTACGCGTTTTTACCGCCATGACCACTTCTTCAAGTGAGGCGTTACCAGCCCGCTCACCCAAACCATTAATAGTGCATTCCACTTGTCTCGCACCATTTGCTACAGCTGATAGCGAATTTGCGACTGCCAAACCTAAATCATTATGGCAATGGACTGAAAATATCGCTTTATCTGCATTCGGCATTCTTTCACGTAAATTTCGTATCAAACCACCAAATTGTTCTGGCACGTTGTATCCAACCGTATCAGGAATATTTAGGGTAGTTGCACCCGCCTCAATTACAGCCTCTAAAATCCGACACAAAAAGTCTAATTCTGACCGACCTGCATCTTCAGGCGAAAATTCAACGTTGTCTGTATATTGCCGCGCACGTTTTACCGCATGAACCGCTTGCTCAATAACTGCATCGGGTTCCATACGCAATTTCATTTTCATGTGAATAGGGGACGTAGCAATGAAAGTATGAATTCTCGAGCTTTCTGCCTTTTTCAAGGCTTCACCCGCACGATCGATATCTTTATCTATCGCTCGTGCCAACCCACAAACCGTACTATTTTTTACAACTTCAGCTACAGCCTGTACGGACTCAAAGTCACCATCACTTGCTACGGGGAAACCCGCTTCAATAACATCTACTCGCATTTTTTCTAATGATTTCGCGATCCTAACCTTTTCTTCTTTCGTCATTGATGCGCCGGGGCTTTGCTCGCCATCACGCAAGGTTGTATCAAATATAATTAATTTATCACTCATGTTTCACCTGAATTCTTTTAGATTTCGCTGTATGTGTTTGAATTTCTCTGTGTTTGTCATATTTGTGCTTAATCCCTGCACAATAAGGGGGTCTGCGATTCATAGCCCGCTAGGGCAGCAGAAGGTGAAGAGATAATAGGGGTGCAGGCAAGGCCGCTGCTTGAGCTTGCTGAAATATACAGATTGTATTTGCCTTGCTGATTTTCATTGCGATCAAATATTTCGTTTTGTTACTTTAATAATATCTAGTTTATCTGTATTTGCCAAGTTTTCTTGAGTTTGAGAAACTTAATCTAAATTTACTCTTCTTCCGCTTCATTCCGCCGTTCCAGTCGTTTTTGCCTTATACCCCATAGGGTTAGAACGAGACCGGATAACATATAGATAAAAAAACCAGCAAATAATACTTGAGGTGGGTCAATGGTAATAAATACAAACACCAAAACCAGCAACAACATGGTAACAAATGGCACTTTACCTTTGAAATCCACTTCCTTAAAACTATAATAACGAAAGTTACTCACCATAACGATACCTGCAGCAAACGTAATTAATACAGCCACTACCTCTACATTTTCGCCTGTTAAACCATATGAAACGGACATCCACATAAATCCAGCAACCACAGCTGCAGCTGAAGGACTTGGTAAGCCTTGAAAAAACTTCTTATCAGCCACTTCAGCTTGTGTGTTGAACCGCGCTAATCGTAATGCAGTACAGGCGACATAGGTAAATGCAGCGGCCCAACCTAATTTCCCCAGATCTTGAAATGCCCACAAATACATAATTAACGCAGGGGCAACACCAAAAGAAACCATATCTGCCAAACTGTCGTATTCCACGCCAAATTCACTTGCTGTATTGGTTAAGCGAGCCACTCGACCATCCAACCCATCTAAAACCATAGCAACAAATATGGCAATGGCCGCTTGTTCAAACTGACCGGACATAGCTGATAAAATGGCGTAAAAACCACTAAATAAACAACCTGTGGTAAACAAATTAGGCAATAAATAGATACCGCGGCGTGGATTTTTAGGTTTATCCAAATTCATTTCTACAAATTCCTTAGCTTAGGTTTATTGCCGTTGGAGACCTCGAAACAATACTCGCTCCTTGGTTATGCACTAAATAGGCAAGAATGCTCTCTCCCGCTAATACCGACTCATGAACCTTAGTATTGAGTGAGGAATTTGCGGGTATATATAAATTAACATATGAATTAAACGCTAAAAATCCACAACGCTGACCATGTCCGATACGCTCTCCCGGTTGAACATAGCAATGGGTATTCTTACGCCCTTTGAATTGGGCGTCCCAAAGGATATTATCACCTTCATCAGTTTTTACCCAATTGATATGTTGGGATTTACCATCAATAGTCTCATATAATTGTTTTATCAATTTACCTTCTATCGGACTACGAATGGAAAAAACACCTAACTGCTTGCCTTTAATGCCAATTTTATAAGACAACTCATCAGTGTACTTATTTTCCACTTTATCAATGGAAACAATTTTTCCATCAACGGGACTGATTATACCTAAAGGCGCAGCAGGTATTTCACGCGCCGGATCGCGATAAATATAAAGTAAAAACAAGGAAAGAGTTAAAAAAAGAATAGATAAGAGACTTTGAAGAAAAACACCAATAAGCGCCAAAGCAAAATAAATAGCGATATACAACCAACCTTCTTTTGCAATAGCTGGATGCTTGTTTGATACGATCATATTTGGCTAGTGCTTTGTGGTCGTTACATTAGCAACGACGAAGCAATCGGGGTAAATGCAAAGCGCAATGCATTTACCCCTAACAACCTAGTTTTTAGACTGATCAACAATCTTGTTAATCCAAGGCATCATTTCACGCAAGCTTCCACCAACAGTCTCAATCGGATGTGCTGCATTGTTGCGACGCATTGCCGTCATTTCAGGATAATTTGACTGGCCTTCAAGAATAAATTTCTTAGCATAAACTCCATTTTGAATATCTTTCAATGCTTGACGCATGGCTGCCCGGCTTTCGTCATTAATGACTTTAGGACCGGTAACATATTCACCATATTCAGCATTATTTGAAATGGAGTAATTCATGTTAGCAATACCGCCTTCATACATAAGATCAACTATCAATTTCAATTCATGTAAACATTCGAAATACGCCATTTCAGGCTCATATCCCGCTTCTGTTAATGTTTCGAAACCCATCTTAACGAGCTCAACGGCACCACCACATAATACGGCCTGCTCACCAAACAAATCTGTTTCTGTCTCGTCTTTAAATGAAGTTTCCAAAATACCTGTTCGGCCACCACCGATTGCTGATGCATATGACAAACATGTCGCTTTTGCTGTGCCGGAAGCATCTTGATAAATTGCAATCAAATCTGGGATACCACCGCCTTTTACAAATTCAGAACGTACCGTATGACCAGGTGCTTTTGGTGCAATCATAACAACGTCAAGATCTTTACGAGGAACCACTTGGTTATAATGAATAGCGAAGCCATGTGCAAAAGCTAACGTTGCACCTTGCTTAATGTTCGGCTCAATTTCTTCAGCATATAACTGAAATTGAAACTCATCCGGTGTCAAAATCATGACTACGTCAGCCCAGGCAACCGCTTCCGAAACTGGCTTAACACTCAATCCAGAACCTTCTGCTTTAGCAATTGAAGATGAACCTGAGCGTAAACCAACAACCACATCAACACCAGAGTCTTTAAGGTTGTTCGCATGGGCATGACCTTGCGAGCCATAACCAATAATCGCAACTTTTTTACTTTTTATTATCGAAAGATCAGCGTCTTTATCATAATATCTTTGCATTTTTCACCTCATTCACAAATATAAATAATTAAATAATTTTTTAACTGGGAAGTTTTAAACAACGATCGCCACGTGCGATTCCAGACACGCCAGTTCGAACAACTTCAATAATCAATTGTTGGTCTAGTGCCTTTATGAAAGCATCAATTTTGTCACCTGTTCCGGTCAACTCAACCACATAAATTTCAGATGTCACATCAACAACATGGCCTCTAAAAATATCTACCAGACGAGTTAATTCTTCTCTATCCTGACTGTCTGCTTTGTCTTTTGCTTGAGCTTTAATCTTCACTAAAGCTAACTCACGCTCAATATGCTCACCTTCAGTAAGTTCCATCAACACAACCACATCAATCAACTTATTCAGCTGCTTTGTAATTTGTTCAATAATCTCTTCAGAGCCTACAGTCACAATCGTCATTCGCGACATAGAAGGATCTTCTGTTGGTGATACAGTCAATGACTCGATATTGTATGCGCGCGCAGAAAACAAACCTGCAACTCGCGATAAAGCGCCCGCTTCATTTTCCATCAAAATTGAAATAATATGTCGATGCATTATGCTAACTCCACATTCGTGCGCATGCGCATTTCATGATGCGCGCTACCCGCTTCAATCATAGGGTAAACATTTTCTGTGCGGTCAGTAATAAAATCCATAAATACTAAACGATCTTTTAGCGCTAATGCTTCTTTTAATGCACCTTCAACATCTGATGGCTTTTCAATTAACATACCCACATGACCGTAGGCTTCTGCTAATTTCATAAAATCTGGCAATGCCTCCATATAACTCATGGAATAACGTTCTTCGTAACCAAACTCCTGCCACTGACGTACCATCCCTAAATAACGATTATTTAAATTAATAATCTTTATGGGTAGTTCATACTGCAAACAAGTGGACAACTCTTGAATGCACATTTGTATACTGCCTTCACCGGTCACACAGGCAACCGTGGCATCTTTATGAGCTAATTGCACACCCATAGCCGCTGGCAAGCCAAAACCCATTGTGCCTAAGCCACCAGAGTTGATCCATCGCCGAGGCTCATCAAATTTATAATATTGTGCCGCCCACATTTGATGCTGCCCTACGTCTGACGTCACATAGGTACTTTGGTCTTTTGTTAAGTCATATAAAGTTTCAATAACAAACTGAGGTTTAATCAAATCACTTTTGCGATCATATTCAAGACACTGCTTACCACGCCACTCTTCAATTTGTGCCCACCATTTCGCAATTGCTGTACCATCGGGACAATGAGGTGCTTCATCGATTAATTTATTCATATCCTTTAAAACAGCTTTGACATCCCCTACTATCGGCACATCAACTTTTACATTTTTTGAAATGCTAGCGGGATCGATATCAACATGCACTATTTTTGCGGTTGGGCAAAACTCTGCTAATTTCATGGTAACTCGATCATCGAATCGCGCACCAATTGCAATCAGAACATCACATTCATGCATCGCCATATTGGCTTCATAAGTGCCATGCATTCCTAACATACCGACATTTTGCTTATCAGTAGCGGGAAAAGCCCCCAAGCCCATCAATGTTTGCGTAATCGGATAACCCAGTACACGGGTAAACTCTGTCAATTCTGCTGCTGCACCGCTAAGCACTACACCACCGCCGGAATAGATCATCGGTCGTTTGGCTGACATAATCATTTCAACTGCGCGCTTAATTTGCAGTAGGTGACCCTGAGTTACAGGATTATATGAACGCATACTGACAGTTTTTGGATAACTGTAAGGAACTTTGATCGCGGGATCTGTAATATCTTTTGGAATATCGACAACCACAGGTCCTGGGCGACCTGTTGTAGCGAGGTGAAACGCCTTTTTCAAGGTATCCGCCATTTCATTAATGTCTTTAACCAAGAAATTATGCTTGACGCAGGGGCGAGTAATTCCAACAGAATCCACCTCTTGAAAAGCATCACTCCCAATCACAGGTAAAGGCACTTGCCCCGTAATAACAATCATAGGAATTGAGTCAAGATATGCCGTAGCAATACCAGTAATGGCATTAGTGGCACCAGGTCCAGAAGTGACGAGCACGACACCCGGCTTATCAGTTGAACGTGCATAACCATCAGCAGCATGAGTTGCTGCCTGCTCATGGCGTACTAAAATATGCTTTACATCATCCTGTCGATAAATCGCATCATAAATATGTAATACAGCCCCACCAGGGTACCCAAAGATGTACTCAACGCCTTCATCTTTAAGAAACTGAATTAATATCTCACCACCACTTAGTTCCACAACTTGTTACCTCAATCTTTACTATAATGTTCAGATACTTCTGTGTTTTTCTGGATCTGAATTGTTTTTGGGGAAAACCGAGCATGTTACCGTATTTTGCTGCAGTATTCATCACCTAATTTTGTATTGGAACTCCAATACACAAACCAAAAATGCTCAAAAATAGTCATATTTTCTGGCGGTTTATGGTATAAAATGAACAGACAAAAAGTAGCCTAATTTATCAAGTGATTGCAGACAAAACACTGATCGAATTTCAACCTTTCTAGATTAATCCACTAATTATTAGCAATGACATATTGTAAAAACCTAATATAAACAGCAAAATATTGGAAAAATCTGGAAAAAACCTTAACTCAAGGTCAATTTTGAACAAAAAGCACACCAAGCTAAGAGTACCAACAGATATATGATCAATAAACAATCTAAGTCAAAAATAATGATCATTCAAGGTATAACAGAAGATGGTCGTAAATTTCGACCCAGTGATTGGGCAGAGCGAATGAGCGGAATGTTATCCACCTTTGGAGATGACCATCGTATTCACTATTCCCCAAAATTACGACCTATCAGCGTCGAAGGCGTTAAATGCATAGCTATTGATACTAGTTTGGCCGAAAGCCAACCAGGCATTTATCAGCAAATCATGGATTTTGCCCAACGAAACCAATTAAATATCGTGGAAGAATCTGCAATTGTCTAGGGAACGGACTTTAAAGCCGTATAAAACTTAAGCCCTAAACACCCCCCGCCCCCATAAGTCATATCAACAATCCGCTACGACAGATCCAACTTATCCAAATAACGTGGTCTAAACCTTCTTATTCTCTAATACAAAGGTCATAATGCCCCCTAAAAGTATTCTAGGTCCAATGTGTTTTAGCATTCTGTGCAATTGTGGCGGCACGACCAAGATTTTATAACTCTTTAACACTCACAGAGACATGTGATATCAAACTGAAACAAATACTGCGAAAAAAACCTCTCTATGACGATAACAATGCCTTTCTTACTCAAAATGTTCGGCCCGCTAGAACCTTTGCACATTGCCTATATTTTGAAAGAATAGTAATATATGACAAAAGCTCAGAGTGATTTAGCACTTAAGAACAATATAAAGGATATTAAATATGGCTTTAGATCAACTCGAAGCATTTTTAAGAAAAATGCAGTCTGAACCCGCACTTAAAAATGAGGTGCTCGCATTATCAACGGCAGACGATGTTGCCCGTATAGCATTAAAACTTGGCTTTGAATTTTCAGGTGATGAATTAATGAGAATGTCAGGCAAAAAAGTTGGCAAGGTTACCGTTAAAAAAAATGACTTACCTGGAGAGTACAGTTAAGTACTCTTTGAATACCCGATCTTACAAAAATAAATAAAAAGCCTCATTTATAAACCTCAAAATCTTTAATATGCATAACATTTAACTCAGCCGTTCAACTTTGAGTTCCTAATAAAATTCAATTCAGCCTATGTACAAATCAAGAGTAATTACATTTCCATGAGCAAGTAAGTTACTCATTCACAACTCGAAAAAATTCATTGATAAACACACCACCATATACACAAGCAATCCACAAATATTCAGACTCTTGTTGTTCTGCAAGCTTTTTATAACACCGACTATTTGTTGTTTTTATGCATTCGGCACAGTTTTTGTTATTTTCAATCAAGCCTTTTAAACCATCGGTCACTTAAATTAAAATCAACATTTTGGGGTATTACTGGCCTTTAACCTCAATCTGTTATTAAATTATCGCGATATTGACAAAATGGCTTAATAAGACGCCAGCATTAATGTTATATTCGCATTTTGTTGAATTCAATTTAGAGTTAGTGCATCAAAAAACAAGGAAACTACATGGCGAATGATTTTACATTGTTACTTGCTGAACCGGAGCAAGATCTGCAAAAAAGCATCTGTGATGTATTACGCAACGACTTCAATATTGAAGACATTATAACCGCTGACTCTAGCAAACAAGTCTTACATTACTTAACAGACGATACGTCAATAAACTGTATTATTGTTAATTCACAATTAACTGATGGTTCGGGTTTCGACTTAATTTCTGTCATAAAAGGGCTTGAACGTTACACGAGTACATCTATTTTGATCATGTCCGAACAACAAGATCGAACACATTTATTACAGGCCGCGGCTTGTGGTGCTTCGGATTTTATCATTAAACCTTTTAGCCCCAGATCATTAACGCTCAAACTAAAAAAACTTATTACCGGTCAAGAGTTTCGTATCAACAAACGAGTTGCCACTTTCGAGGCATTCCAACTTGAAATTAACTTCAGTGAATCACAACGTTACAAAGCTAGATTGGTGGACATATCGATCGGCGGCTGCTCTGTCATTAGTGAGCTTTTTCATAATGGTGGCTGTATTTATGATATAGCAAAAATCAACTTCACCAGCGAAAGCAAATCATTTTCTATCCCCGCCGAACTTATTCGAACAGAAAGAGACCCAGAAAGCGAAGATGATGATGAGAAAGAGCTATTAGCCGCTTTTCAATTTGGAGAATTACCAAGTGCCGAACAGCAGTCAATACATGACTTCATTACTGAGCTGAATGAAATTTAACCACACAAAATTAATCACCCCTCTCACATTAAAGTGATTCTGATTCAATCCGTTATAGTAATGAAATCTAAATTTGAATTATTACATCAGGCATTTTAGCACGGTCAATATGACGAAATATTGTCACTATGCATTGTGGCATAAGAATGTAAATACCGATGTAACAAAATTATGTGACTTGTAAGGGAAAACAATGACCGTTTCAACATCTAAACCTGATTCAGATACCTTAAAAATAGATATCAATGGCACCCTAGGTAATATCATGCACAAAGAATTTCGTGCAGCTTATGAGGAACAGAAAGCCAACAAATATGTACTTGACCTTGCCAATACCCAAAATATTGATAGCTCAGGTTTGGGTATGCTGCTTTTATTAAAGGATCATGCGGGCGGAGAAAACGCCAATATTGAGTTTATTAATTGCTCAGATCATTTATTGGACATTTTTCACGTAACTTGCTTCTTTCGTTTGTTTAAAATACCTCAATATGACGAAAAACACGCATAAAATTAACATAGTTTTATCAACATATTGATTATTAAACAATTCTCGCTATATCATTGTAAAATTTCACAGTCTAAGCTTATAAAATATCAAATAAATCTCCCCACTTGAGCGAATTTGGCACTCCTAATCCTCTAGCTCATTGATTAACTAGATAATTCTAATAGTTTACAATAACTTATAATTATCTAACATACGATAATTGATGACTTGTCCACACAATTCAAACTAAACTTTCTAAAAAATCGAACGTTAGCTTTAAGGAGAGTGCCAAATGCCATTTTTAAAGATTCAAACGAATGCAAAAATGAGCAGTGAACAGCAACAAACTGCTATTAAAGCGTTGTCAGAAACTGTAGCAACTATGCTTGGCAAACCGGAACGTTATGTCATGGTGAGCTTAGAGTACAATTCAAATATGCTATTCGCAGGAACCGATCAAGATTTAGCGTATTTAGAACTTAAAAGCATAGGTTTAGCAGAGGATAAAACCACAGAGTATTCGTTAACTCTCTGCCAAAAGGTCTCTCAACAACTAAATGTAACAACGGATCGTGTTTACATTGAATTTAACAATGCTGATCGTCACCTCTGGGGGTGGAATGAAGCAACTTTTTAACGAGTAAACCTTATGTTTAAGTCGTATGTCTTTGCATCACTATATACCGTTGTCGGAATGACTGGCTGGGGAGCTTACTCCACCATTACGACTGAAGATACTTCCGTTAATGCAATAAAGCAGATCGCAGCAAGTGCCATAGGGACTCAAGAATCTACACCCGTATCAAAATCACTGTATCGTTGGAAAGACCATGAGGGCAATTGGCAATATGGCCAAATCCCCACAGAGGAAGTCAACGCTAACTATGAAAAAGAACTAAAATTATTGCGTAGCCTACCCAGAGAGGTATTACCCACTCAAGCACTAACAAAAGAAAATACAGATGAAGGCTTACTAACCCTCATCCCAGGCTTCGCTGACCTTCGTAATTTAATCAGCGACCAAAATGATTCTAAGCTTGACTCAGCGCCCGATATGAAAAATTTAATGGAAGAAGCGAATAAATTAAAACAAATTGCCAAACAGCGAGAAGAACTACTGCATAATATAGGCAAGCAATAAATTAAAACGCTACAGTATTTTTTTAAGTATCTGCAATGGTGGTTGACGAACCACACCAACACTACCCCAAACACCCAACAATCCGATACCTATTGCACCACCCAATAGGCCGTAACTCCAAACACCTAAATTCCATTGCACAGGCATTTTTAAAACATACTGAGCGATAATAAATGCGACAACACTCGCCAAGATAGCGGCAACTAAACCACTTAACAATCCTAGGCTAACAAATTCCGCAGTTAAGGATTGCAGAATTTGTTTGCGACTACCACCTAAGGTTCTTATCACAGCATTTTCCAACATTCGCTCATCATGAGTGGCTTGAATACCTGCAAACAACACCATCACCCCTGACAGTAGCGTAAAGAGGAAAACATATTCTACTGCCATTGTGACGCGTGAAATTATTTCTCGCACATGTGTCATTATCGCAGCCACATCAATAACCGTAATATTGGCAAATTCACTCACTAGGTCATTTAAAAATTCGTATTTTTCAGGCGGTAAATAAAAGGGTGACATATAGGTTGTTGGCATTTCATCAAGCAAACCAGGTTTAGCAATCACGTAAAAATTAGCACCAAACGAGCCCCAATCAACTTCCCGGACACTACTTACTGTTGCCTTAAAATATAAATCCGCAACTTTAAATTTTAAAGAGTCGCCCAACTTAATATTCAAATTTTCCATAACACTTTTTTCTATGGAAATTAAATCCGTTTTAGTTTCTTGATCCGACCACCACTGACCTTGCAAAATCTTATTATCAGGCGCCATTTCCGCTGCCCAACTAAGATTAAATTCTCTTGACAGCATTTGCTTGGCCTGCCGATTATTAACAGAATCTGCGCTAACTGCTTGACCATTAATTTCAACCAATCGACCTCTAATCATAGGATGAAATATAGGAGCCTTCAGCTGGCTATTCGAAAAAAATGTCTCTAGTGCTTGCACTTGACCGGGATGAATATTGATAAGAAATCGATTAGGTGCATCTTCAGGTATTGAAGCCTGCCACTCATCTAACAAATCCCCGCGAATCAATGTTAAAACCAACAGGGCCATAATACTTAGACCAAAAGCAATAATTTGTACCACACTTGTGGCAGGCCGTCGTAATAAATTCCTTAAACCATACCACCAGGGATTGGTAAATTTCTGTTTGCTCAAACGCAATATAAATAATAAAAGAAATGCACACAGTGCAAGAATAGCAATCGTACCTAGGGCGCCTAGCACCATATACAAACCAAGTTTTACATCGTTAGCCTGCCAGATCATCACCAGTGACAAAGAAGCGATACCAATTAAATAACTGAAAAATTTGGGCGCAGAAAAATCACCAAGATCCCGCTTTAAAACACGTAATGCCGGCACTTTGCGCAAGGATAATATCGGCGGTAATGCAAACCCTACCAAAGTGATTAATCCGATAGCCATGCCAAATAAAAATGGCAATATCGACGCACTGGGCAAATCCACCCCGGCAAATGAACCCAAAAGATTGATGAGTAATTCATGGGTAAAATATCCAACAATACATCCCACAAAACTGGCAGCTAAACCTAAATATAATATTTGCAAAGTATATAACTGCGTGATGAGGCTTTGCTTCGCACCCACGCAGCGCATAATTGCACAGTGGTCCAAATGTCGTTGAGAATACCGTCGTGCAGCCAAAGCAACAGCAACACCAGCAAGTATCACACTGGTTAATGCGGCCAAACCCAGAAACTGCTCTGCACGTGAAAGTGCAACACGAATTTCAGGCCTGGAATCACGGATTCCTTGCATGCGAATGCCAATATTTTGTTGCTCACTGACATATGTACGATATTTGTTGATGTCTTGAGCGTCACCAGAAATCAGCAATACATGTCGAACCCGACTGCCAGCCTGAATTAAACCTGTGGCTTGTATGTCGTCATAGCTCATCAACACTCTGGGAGCGACATTAAATAAATCACCACCTCTACCAGGCTCGCTCAATAATATTGCATCGACCTCAAAAGTTTTGTCTCCCAAGTCAACAGAGTCGCCAACACTAATATTAAGCGCAGTCAATAACCGCGGTTCCACCCAAATTTTTCCAGATGAAACCATGTATTCGACTCGCGTTTCTGGGGCAAACATTTCTTTTGAAATACCTAGGTTTCCACGCAATGGAAAATTACTTTCCGCCGCTTTTAACCAAACCAATTGACCACCGCTTTCGGCAAGCACCATCGTTGGAAAAGTCAGCTGCTTCGCATGTTGCAAACCAAGCTCATTCGCTTTTGAAATATATTGTTTTTCGAAGGGATGATCGCTACTGAGAAGTAAATCCGCACCCAATAGCTCATTTGCTTGATTAGCTAACGCATTTTGAATTCGATCAGCAAAGAAACTGACTGAGCTTACCGCAGCGACAGCGATCACCAAGGCAAAAAACAAAATATAGAGTTCACCGGAACGCCATTCACGAACTAAATGCTTAAATGCTAATTGAAATATGTTCATCTAGAGAGCCTCTGAAGAAGCCTCCCTTGGCATTTCAGCTAATTTACCAGCATCAATATGAAACTCTCGATCACATCTTTTCGCTAAGTTCCTATCATGTGTTACTAGGATTAACGTAGTTTGTTGCTCTGCATTTAATTCAAAGAGTAATTCAATAATAATATCACCCGTTGCGCTGTCTAAATTGCCCGTGGGCTCATCAGCTAATAGCACCTTAGGTCGCACTGCAAACGCTCTGGCTATTGCAACCCGTTGCTGTTCACCACCAGAAAGTTGCCGGGGGTAGTGCCCTAAGCGTTCGCCCAATCCCACACGAGACAATACTTGTTTTGCGGCTTCTTCAGGCTTTTCAAGCCCAAGCAATTCCAGTGGTAACATTACATTTTCCAAGGCTGTTAAACTGGGTAATAGCTGAAAAGACTGAAAGACAAAACCAATCAAACGACCTCGTAATTGGGCTCGCCCATCTTCGTCAAGCTTAAATATATCTTGAGCATCTAAAATAACTTCTCCGGAACTCGGTACATCAAGACCGGCTAGAATCCCCAATAATGTCGATTTGCCAGCGCCAGAGGGCCCTAAAATCGCTACAGACTCAGCAGGGAAAATGTTAAAATGTACGTCACTAAGTAATTGTAGTTGTCCTGTTGGACTAGACACTTTCTTATGCAGATGTTTAACACTTAATAAGGGATCAATTTTCACTTCATTCATGATACGTTTTTTACTTCTCACATGTGTTTTTTTCTGTTCATTTAGCACACTTGCCGCACCAAATATCCTAGTTTTGGGTGATAGCATCAGTGCTGGTTTTGGTTTACAGCAAGACCAGGGCTGGGTCTGGCTTCTTCAACAACGTCTTGCATCAAAAGAGTACCCACATAAAGTGATAAATGCCAGCATAAGTGGCGAAACCAGTAGTGGTGGTTTAAGACGCATTAGCTCGGCTCTCGATAAACACAATCCCAAGATTGTTATTATTGAATTAGGCGCAAATGATGGTTTACGTGGTTTAAAATTACCTCAATTAAAGAGCAATTTATCCAAAATCACCGACTTATCTCTGGATAAACACGCAAACGTCTTAATCCTTGGTATGCAACTCCCGCCTAATTATGGCTCAGCGTATACAAAAGCATTTTCTAATGTATTCATAGAAATCAGTAAAAATAAACAAGTCTCCATTGTGCCCTTCTTATTCACTGGGTTTGAAAGTGATCTACAGTACTTTCAAGCTGACCGAATTCACCCAAATGCGCAAGCCCAAGTATTGATATTAGACAATGTTTGGCCACATTTATTTCCACTCATTAACAAAAATTGATCCTTTCAATATCAGCGCAGCTATCGTCACTCAACAAATCAAAAAATTTAAATTTGCATCAACGAAATCCCAATTACAATGAAAAATTTTTAGCAATTACTAATGTAATACAAAATTATCCATAAATTTAATAGCTTAGAAAGATGCATTCCCTAACTATTTACTCGGATTTATTTTTATACAACTTATTGAATAATTTTATCCCTGAATTGCTTGAATTCCTCCCCAATTTCTTCTAATTGTTTATTAAGCTTTCTCTTTAAAAATGAGGCATGCCATGGAAAACCGTTGGAACCAGCGTCATTTAATTACGTTCAATGTCATGATTTATTATGGTCCTTTAGGGTTAATTCGTGGGGTTGCGAAAGATATATCCAGCCAAGGCATGTTTGTAGAAAGTGGGCGTATTATTTTGTCAAACGAAGAACTTATCCAAGTGAGCTTTCAATACCCTGACATTTACGACGAAAAAAACTTCTCAATACCCGCTTATGTTATACACAGCAACCAAAAAGGTGCAGGACTTAAATTCTTAAATTATGTCTTCACACCCCCTGACCGAGCATCCGAAAAAAATTATTATATGGTGACTGGGTAAAAATATAAGGCACAATTTTAGCGCTATATGTCATAAATAAACGACAAATATAACCATTCTTAAATAATTCATATTGATTCCCATGTAAATTTTGGCATTCATTTGCAATTCTGTATAAAATGATGACAATACTAGCTCCTATACACCAACCACAGCATTGGGATATTACGTGAAAAAAATCATTTTCTTGTTTAGCTTACTGATTTGTTCGACTTTTTTTTCAACAGCAACTTTTGCTGAAGAAGTACGGTATGTAACCGATTCATTTTCCATCACCATGAGAACTGGACAAGGCACTCAACACAAAATCGTAAAATCACCTAAGAGTGGTGTAAAAATGACCTTAATCGAAGAAGATAAGAAAACGGGTTATTCGCATGTTCGATTACAGAGCGGACTTGAAGGTTGGGTACTTAGCCGATATCTAGTAAATAAACCCATTGCCAAATCTCAATTGGCATCAGCTAATTCAAAAGTTAAAGCGTTACAATCTAAAGTAAACAAATTAAATGAAAAATTAAACGCAACTTCCAAAAGTAAGTCTGGATTTGAAAAAGACACAAATAGACTCTCCAAAGATAACGCTAAACTGGAAAAGGAATTAGCACATATTAAAAAAATTGCTTCCAACCAGATTGCAATTAATCAAGAAAACAAAAAATTACAAGAACAAGTTCTTACCTTAAAACGAAACATGCAAACTGTTCAACAAGAAAATATAAAACTACAAGATCGATCTACTAGCAATTGGTTTTTAATTGGCGCAGGTGTATGCGTCACCGGCATAATACTGGGGCTGATCTTACCCAATTTACGTTTTCGCCGTAAACAAAGCTGGAATTCGCTATAATCGATTAAATTTTGTAACATGTCACTATTCAAATATAATTTGAATAGTGATTTATAGCTTTAATCTTGCACTAAACGCTCTAGATAAAGTTCCACTATCAACATATTCCAATTCACCCCCCAGTGGAACACCATGCGCAATACGGGTAACAGGGATATTGTATTTATGGGCCAAACTTGAAATAAAATGTGCAGTCGCTTCACCTTCTACAGTAGGATTAGTGGCTAATATGAGTTCACTAATTTCATCAGCAGCAAAGCGCGAATCCAGCAAATCTAAACCTAATTCCTCAGGCCCAATACCATCTAGTGGAGACAGTTTCCCCATTAAAACAAAATATAATCCACGGTAATCCGCTGCCTGCTCCACAGCCAACATATCAGCCGGACTTTCTACTACACATAATATATGTGAGTCACGTTTATCATTCGCACAAATATGACAAGTGTCTTTTTCGCTAAAATTTCGACAGCGACTACAATGACCAATTTGTTCCAATGATTGTGCTATTGTAGCAGCTAAACGCGCGGCGCCCTTACGGTCACGCTCCAATAAATGGAAGGCCATCCTTTGTGAAGATTTTGGCCCTACACCTGGTAAGCAACGCAATGCTTCCATCAAATCATCCAGCAGGTCAATTGCCATATTAAATTAGAAGGGTAACTTCATACCTGGCGGAAGTTGCATTCCACCTGTGACATCAGACATTTTATCTTTAGTTGACTCTTCCAATTTACGCACTGCATCATTCACTGCTGCAGCTAATAAATCTTCAATCATTTCTTTATCTTCTTCCATTAAAGATTGATCGATATTGACACGCTTAAGGTCATGACGACCGGTCATAACAACTGTCACCATACCACCACCGGCAGTACCGGATACTTCCATATTTGCTATTTCTTCTTGCGCTTTTTGCATATTTTCCTGCATTTGTTGCGCTTGTTTCATTATGTTACCTAAACCACCTTTCATCGAAAGCTCCTATTGATTCTTGTCTACTAATTTAACTGATTGCGTATCTAATTTTGCATTTAAAATTTCTTTCATTGCTACCACATTTGGATCTTCTTCCATAGCGCGCACAGCCTCGCTTAAATCCTGTTTTTGTTGTTTTTCCTGTTTTATTGCCGGAGTATCAGACTCGATTTCCCCAGATGTCAAAATTATCTTAACATTATCACCATAAAACTGACTTAATGCCTCTTGCAAACGTTGCAATATTTTCTCACTGCCCAAATGTGCATGCACAGGTGCCAACATCAAATTAAGCTGGGCTCCATCTTTCCCAACAAATACACAATGGCTTGCTAATTGTCTTGGCAAGCCAGAAAGTGGTAGCTGATTAACAATATCATCCCAAGCCATATCTCCACTCGATTTTTTGGGTTGCTCTTGAGCTGGAGATCGCGAAGCTATCTGACTCCTTGCTTGTTCCATCGCAACTGCTCGAGGGTTGGACGCTGATTGTGAAGAAGTAAGCCGCTTGGGTGCACTTTGTTTTTGAATTTTTTGTTCGGTAGGTTGATTTTGACCAGCTGCATCAACATCAGGCTGAAAGGCGTACATTCGCAACAATATCATTTCAAAACCAGCACGTGGATCTGGCGCTAGTGGTAAATCTTTTTGCCCCATTAAAGCAATTTGATAATACAACTGCACATCTTCTGCAGATAATTCTTTTGCAAACTCTAACAAATGTTGATTGTCATCATCAAGTGCATCGGGAACCACTTGTGCGACAGCAAGCATGTGCAATACTGAAACAAGCTCTGCAAGTACGGTTGAAAAAACGACTCCATGACCTGACAATGTTTCAACATGTTGCAATAAAGCAGGTGCATCCTCATCAATTAATGCCTGAATAATTCCCACTATATCCTTATTATCTATGTTGCCAAGCATTTCACGAACAATTTCGTTCATCACCTGTCCATTACCGTGGGCAATGGCTTGATCCAATAAACTCAAAGCGTCACGCATACTACCTTTCGCAGACCGAGCGATAAGTTTTAATCCGGCATTCTCAGATACAATACCTTCTTGCTCCAATACATAAGCCATGTGTCCAGTAATTAAATCCAGTGGAATCGTTTTTAAATTAAACTTCAAACAGCGCGACAAAATAGTCACAGGTAGTTTTTGCGGATCAGTTGTCGCTAAAATAAATTTAACATGAGGAGGCGGCTCTTCCAGCGTTTTTAACAATGCATTAAAACTATGCGTGGTAAGCATGTGAACTTCATCAATCAAATAAACTTTAAATCGACCACGACTCGGTGCGTACTGCACGTTTTCTAATAATTCTCGAGTTTCATCCACCTTGGTGCGAGAAGCGGCATCAACTTCCAATAAATCGACAAATCGACCTTCATCGATTTCAATACAGCTTGAACAAACACCGCAAGGGTTTGCACCCAATCCTTGTTCACAATTCAGAGATTTAGCAAAAATACGTCCGAGCGTTGTTTTACCCACACCTCGAGTGCCTGTAAATAAATACGCATGATGTAAACGATTATTATCTAACGCGTTAATCAAACCCTGCAAGACGTGTTTTTGACCAACCACCTCTGCAAAATTCTTTGGTCGCCATTTACGCGCCAGGACCTGATAACTCAAAAATCTAGCCTCCAAATAATCTGTGCTATCACACAATAACTGTCTGTATTTTAATCAGAATAAGAGAGGTATTATAGCGATTTACTCAATATTTTTCATCTGCGATAGAAATATTGGGTTTTAATATTTATAAATTGACGAGGAACTGCTCAGATTATCTTGAATTTGTTCAAGTACAAAGCTTCTGCTCCTGCTCACACCCCTCGCCTCATGGCGCCTACTTTTGGTACCTACGTCCTGTAGACAAGGAAAAAGCGCATAGTTTACTATGAACAGAACCGTTCAAGTGTCACGATTACATGGATGTATGAAAGCAACCAAGTATGAATGAGTACTTTTGACGCCGTAATCGGGCAAAACAGGGGTAATCTGAGTAGTTTCGGGAATAAGGTGGTAACCTACCCCAGCCACACCCCGGCGCCCGAGTCCACTGCTGCAGCTGCTCCCTTCCGGGCCTGACTGGGTCCACAATCTATCGTCGCGAGGGGACCAAAGCAGGTCACCATTGAGCGCAGGGATTATGAGCGAAATGAATCGACGATTCAAGTATTAATAGCAGGAAATAATAGGGATACCTTGCCACCATTTCAGTTCCATGAAGGAACTAGTACATTAAATTTAATTGTCGATGTGTTAAATCTCCATTTAACACATCTTTAGGAGCTTAGGTACAAGGCATCCCGAACTTGTATAATCTATCTATATTAAAACGTGATTGAGCGTTTCCATCAAAATCTCTTTTGGAATTACAAATTCACTTTACTTACAACCTTAGAACAGTAATAAATTAATGCAAAATAAAGTTTTCTATGAAAACCATTGAGGTATGAGTTTTTTTTATAACAGTAAATTAAAATTAATCTGTAGCACTACTTGCAACTTTATTTCTACCCGCATTTTTTGCGCAATACAATAAGCTATCTCCACGTTCTACAAAATGCTCCCAGGACTCATTGAATTGAAATTGAGTAACGCCGAAACTTGCTGTTAGGCACCCCACATTGCTAAACTCAACATTCTCTATATAGTTTCGTAATTTTTCAGCAAGCTCAACACACGCCGCTAAATCGGTTTCAGGTGCAAGAATGACAAATTCTTCACCACCCCACCGCGCTACTATATCACTGCGACGAATTTTATCTTTTAAAAGCGCTGCAGTTTTAACAAGTACAGCGTCTCCTACACTATGTCCAAACTTATCATTAACCATTTTAAAATGATCAATATCCACAAGAATTACCGATAATGAATGATTATAACGCCTTGCACGCTCTACCTCTTTTTCAATTCGCGGAACAATTCCACGACGATTTGCAATCCGGGTTAAATAATCAACTCCCGCGGCAAATTTCAAAATAGATTCATCTTTTTGTTTCTCGCTTTTAAAAAATACCGAAATTAAAAAAACAACTAAATAAGCCAAAACAGAATGTATCCAAGATTGAATATCAACAGGTGCTATTTGATGTACAAACTCGTAGCTGATATAAGAACAACTAAAAACAAACAAATAAATACCAGATAATAAAACACCCTGACGCATGCCCGCTAAAAACGAAAAAATTGCAGGTAACACTGGAACCCAAATTAAACCAGACATCGAATCTAATTTATAAATAGCACCAACTAATGACATCAGTAAAATAGTGACTGCCGCACCTACTCGAACTACCTGTTCGAATTTAAGGTTTCGTGACAGTATTAAACCTCCTATACAAATAATAGTCGCGAGAAATTTTGCGAATGCAGGAATATAGTATTGCTGTTGATAATCAAAATAGACTAAAACAGGTAGAACAAATACGCCTATTGAAAGCAAATATTTTGCAAAACGAAATCCGACGTCTGGCAAAGGTACTAAAGAATCACTCACGAATTTAGACTCATTATAAAAAAAGATATGTATACAAAACTAACAATTCATTATTGCATGTTTTTTGTTCTTTATGTATTAAAACTTTAAAAACCTCATAAAATACAGCAGCATAGATAGAATGCTAAGCCCTCAATTTAAACACTTGATTAAGGTATTAAATTTACCTAAGAATTAGATCCATTAGTTTTAAGCCTTGAATAATATTCGTACTATAGAATATCGAACACTAGTGTCAGAATATTGGATCCCGTTTTTTTATTTTTAATCCATTTTTATTTAAGAGACCGCCAAAGAATTTAACACTACTAAAATTTATCTCAGAGACAACGCCTTACAAAAGAGTTACTTAAATATTTTTTCAATCTAAGGAAAATGTTTAATGATTTCAGATTCTACATTGTCGATTATTTCATTAGGCACCAGTCTGTTTGCCCTACTTTGGTTATTAGTTAACTCACATCTATCTCGACAAAAAAATTTATTAGAAAACCCATCTATTGCTTGGAATCATGCGCTAGAGGTACTAGACCAACCCATCATTCTTGCCGATAATTACGACAATTTAATTCATGCAAACAACGCTTTCTATAAACATATTAAGCAATCCAAAGAAAACGCAATCGGCAAGAAAGTTCATCAATTATTGCACAATAATAATTCTCATCTCGACTGTGAAGCTTGTCGAAAACGTATCGCAAAAATTGATGCTACTATAACTAAAGAAGCTAACGATGAATCAAACCCCTTATCAATCCCTGTTGACATCGTTATCAAAACCATAAGAAATGAGCAGGGAAAAATCATTGGCACATTACAATCATTTCACGATATCACGCATATTCGCATTGCAGAAAAGGCACTAAGACAGAGTCAACAACAACTATCTGAAGCGCAACGAATTGGCCGAATGGGCAATTGGGAGTGGAATATTTCAGAAGACACGTTTAATTGGTCTGAAGAAATGTGGAGAATTTTCGGATCACCAGACATACAAAACAATCAATCTGGATATCAAAACTTCATGGCTTATATTTATCCAGAAGATAGAAATAAAGTTCACGACTTAATTCAATCTGCGATCAAAAACCGTAATCAAGGCTTTTTATTTGACCATCGGGTTACGCTATCTAACGGGGATATACGCGATATCCGTCACCAAGGAAAACTGAACTACACTTGTGATGATAACTGCGTGCGTTTAGCAGGAGTCACACAGGATATAACGACTCAAAAGTCAGTTGAAAACGCCTTACACGAAGCTAAAGAAAAGGCCCAAGTCACTCTACAATCAATTGGTGATGCAGTAATTACGATGGACGTAAATGGCATCATCGATTACGTCAACCCTGTTGCCGAAGAGCTATTGATGCAAGATTTCCACAATTTGACGGGAAAATATTATCAAGATGTCATCAATTTAATTGAAGAAGCTTCTTTGCGACCCATAGCTGATCCTGTTAAACGATCTTTAATTCGAAAAAGTGAGCTTTTTCACGAACAAATTATTTTGATGCGGCCTGACAATTCTCAGTTTTCTGTATCAATTACTGCTGCACCGATCATCATTAAGGACAAGTTAGTCACTGGTGTTACTCTGGTTATTCATGATGTAACTGAAATGCGTTCTTTGGCCAAGCAACTAACTTATCAAGCAAGTCATGATGATCTCACTGGGCTTGTTAATCGACGAGAATTTGAAAAACGCTTGAAATTAGCAATCACAAGCGCTCGTAAAAGTAACAAACAGCATGCACTTATTTACATGGATTTAGACCAATTTAAAATAGTAAACGATACCTGTGGACATATTGCAGGTGATGAATTGCTTAAACAAATTAGCGAACTTCTCACTTCAAAAATTCGAGATGTCGATACACTAGCTCGACTAGGCGGAGATGAATTCGCCGTATTGTTACAAACCTGCTCTTCATCAGTTTCTCAACAAATTGCTGAAACGTTACGTCATGCCATAGAAGAATTTCGATTTGCCTGGGAAGATCAAGTATTTAAAATCGGCGTTAGTATTGGTTTAATTCCTATTAACGCCGAGAGTGGCGATCAAACTGATATATTGCGCAAAGCAGATTCGGCTTGTTATGTCGCAAAAGATGGTGGCAGAAATCGTGTGTATGTTTATGATACGAACTCACGCTCTCTGGACATTCATCATGGCGAAATGCAGTGGGCTCAAAAAATTGCTCAAGCACTGGAAAACGATGCTTTTGAATTATTTTCCCAAACCATCAAACCCATGAAAAATAATAATCATGCCCACTTCGAAATTTTATTACGAATGATAGATGGTCATGGTAATTATATTGGCCCCGATACATTTATCCCTGCAGCCGAACGATACCAATTGATGCTAAATATTGACCATTGGGTTATTAATAAAACGTTAAACGCCTTGAAAGATATGGGTCATGAAATGATCTGGGATAGTTATGTCTGTAGCATCAATCTTTCGGGTCAATCGCTTAACGAAAACAGCTTACTTGAATTTATCATTGATAAAATCGATGAAACGTGTATTAATCCAAATAATATTTGCTTTGAAATCACAGAAACTGCTGCAATTGCAAATTTAACTAATGCTGGTCGTTTCATAAATGTCCTTAGAGACATGGGAATACGCTTTTCTCTCGATGATTTTGGCAGTGGTTTAAGCTCTTTTGACTATCTAAAAAAACTAAAAATAGATTATTTGAAAATTGATGGATCATTTGTAAAAGATATCAATAGAGATAGAATAGATTACGCCATGGTAAAATCTATCAACCAAATCGGCCATCTCATGGGGGTTGAAACGATAGCTGAATTTGTTGAAACGGCAGAAATTATGCAAATACTCAAAAAACTTAATATTGACTATGGTCAAGGTTACCACATAGCAACACCTTTACCACTAAATCAATATCTTGAATTAAACAAACAACGTAAAATTAGTTAACCAAACAAAGAAACTTTAAATAAATTATACTCAAATAACAAATTAACAACGATCGCTTCTTAAACTACACGACTCTGTAAGATAGATTAAAATAGTATCTTGATCCACTAACCTTTCTTCTCCTAGAATAGGCGTTCGCGCTGGAACTATCATTATTTTTCGTTTTTCAAAGTTTCCAGTAACAAACAATTCGTTTTTTGGCACATACAAGGCTGAAATATTCCCCACAGCTTTGCCCACTACTTTATTTAACCGACGACTATGACTTTCCTTTAGACTTTCAAGACTTTGAACTTTTCCATCCCCAGCTAAATAAACTTCATAAATTAATTGATAATCAAATGGCCAATCGCCAGCTGTCAAACCATGAACAGAAAGATTAATCCTTCGCGTTAATAATTTTGCATTTTCTTGTTTATAACATTGGAAAATTTCAAAATCTAATGCATTGTCAAAATTACATCGAATTGAAACCTTTTGAGCTTCAGTCAAAACACTCATACAAGCAGACAATAAAAAGAACAGAAAACTCAAAATAACAAATATATATTTTTTCATAAAATTCTCGTTTTGCTATCAAAAACAATAGATACCGAGAATTAAATAAACAAATTTAATTGCTCCACATTGATTGGATACGCGATTGCAGGTGATAGATTTTCAACACCCGCTAAGCGACGTAATGCCAAATGAAAATGTGCCGGCGTTAACTTGATAGAGCCAATATTACTATTTGTTACATCAGGCTGTAAAGTTAAGGGATCAATTTGGAATGCCTTATGATTTGCATCTGTCGCACCTATTACTCGATTACCTCGAATGATTTGCGTTGCATTGCCCAAAAACAATGCACTACTAATTGGCCAGTGATCTTTACCTTTTTCTTTATTATATTTATTAGCTCTTCCAAAATCCGAAGCGATTACAACAACAATTTTATTCTGCAAACCTCGCAATCTTGCTTCCTCCAAAATCGCATCAACACCTTGCAGGAGGTCCATAAGCAATGGATAGTGATATTCATCATGTTTAGCATGAGTATCAAAACCGCTCATATGAACATTTACACTAGCAGTAAGCCCTTGTTGATAAGCAGCCAAAGCGACTCGCCCCTGCTCATACAAACGATAAGCTCGATCTCTACCATTAAAACCGACTTCGGACATCGGAAGCTGATTTTCTAGATTATCGGCCAATCCTTGTAGTTTTGAAGTATCCGATCGAGACAACTGTAATTGCTCAATGGCTTTTTTGATACGAGGAAGATTTTGCTGTTGCAACAAAGATTGATGGCGTTGAGCGCTAGTTGAAGCAATCAGAGCCTCAATTTCATCCGGTAAATATACGCGACTCGAAGATAACTTAGGATTAGAACTTCGATTTGGGTAGGCAATTTCATATAATGCTCGCAAACTGCTATTACTCATCCTCACGGGTGTAACCAAGCCTGCCGCTGCTGAATATCCTCCATTGGTAAGAAAAGACAGTGGTAATTGTGCAGCTAAGGAACCGGAAACTATTGCTGAAAAACTGGGATAACCGGCTAAAAGTCGTCCGGAAAAATTATACAACTGGCCATTATCATGTGAATTAGTTTGACAGTCTATGCCATTCATTACTAACAATCGTTGGTAATATTTCTCAAAAAATGCTTTGGCTGAATACAAGTTCGCATCATAGAATATGCCTGTAGACAGAAAATCATCAGGTACAGGTGCATAGGAGAGATTACCGACACGACCAATTCGATTGCTATCATAGTTATTCAAGCGATCCGGATTATTTGCATCGTTTAGACCATTATAACCTTTGGGGTCGCACAAACTAGTAACATCCCAACCACCTTCCGCATTAATCATTATCCACAAAGGGCCGGCATAATTATCTGTTGCCGCGAACAACTGTGAATTAAGCGACATTCCACATGTCGCACCCAAGCCAACCGAACTAGCTAATTTTAAAAATCTTCTACGATTCATTTGTTTTTCTTTACTCATAGAGAAAATAATAATCACGCAACAAATAGTTTACGATTGCCATCCATGCTCTTACTGTATGCAACTCATCCAATACAATAGGATTCGTTGGCAATAGGTCAGCACTGCAATCCTGACTTATATTATTACCACGAACCGATGCAATCACCGACAGAAATAAACCATAGGCACGTTCAACTTCAGGATCTGTCGGCAATAACTCCTGACCTAAGACTTTCCAAAACAAATATTCAATATTTTGCTTAATTAACGACGTATTTAGCGCATTATCTGGAACTTGATGAATACCAACAAATGGAAATAATTCTCGCTGCGTTAAACTCTTATTAAAATCTAATGGCACCAATTCACAAGCCAATTGATTGGCAATGCGTGCTTGTACGCCTGCTATAATACTGGTCGCTTGTGTAGTACGCTGAGTAATTTCATTTGAATCTATACCGCCATATAGGAGCAAATAGCTATCACCACTTAATAGCTGACGCTTACTAGGCGACAACCATTGCTTCTCGTTAAACACAGCTTTAATTTTTCGATCCAAATGTTCAGGCGTTAATAAATGTGCTGTACCAACATCATTTATTTGATCTATTGGCATGGAAACCAACGCGTTACTTGCTAAAAAATAAGAACTAAATACAATTTCTTTAATCAGTTTTTTAAGATTAAAATTTTGATTTATGAATAGAGACTTGAGCGATTGATAGAAAACAGGGTCATCAGCAATATCAATGCCTGCAAAACCTTTAAATACAGTCTTAACCGTTGAACTAACAAAACGATTATCAATGCTAATTTTGTAAGCCAACCAGCGCAAGGCTGAAGCACTATCACTATCTGGCAGTGCATTTTCCGGCAATATATTAAAACTTGGTGCTAACATTTCTTGTGGTTGACGCACATGTAACCAATTTAAGTTATTACCTAAATATCGCCCTTTAACATTCCAGTTTTTAAACAATCCCGCAATAGGATCAAGCACATCGTGACAAATTTTACACTGAGGGTCTTCGAGCGTGGGAAATTGACCAACAATATTATCTAAATTCAATCCTCCCCGATCTGTTAATCCTTCCACATCAGTATCCAAAAAATACTGAAACACATATCGAGCGCGTTTTCGATTCAGGTTTGTGCTTGAAGAAGGATAACGACTTAAAAAAGGTAACGTAGTCAATATACCCGCATGGGGTATCACTCTCGATTTATTATCAACGAGTTTTGCTGGCAAAAACCTATTATAATCAAATAAATTCCAATCAGCGCCATAAGTAAAATTAAAATTGCTTTCACCAATAACATTTGCACCAAATATGGTTGCAGAATATGGATTCACCATCACATAATCGGCTGTAAGAATCTCTATAAATGGTAAATCATTCTTGACTACATAACTGATGAGTTCCAATGGTGCTTGAGATAAGCCAAAATTTGCATATTCTCTTAGACGATTACTGTCAGTACCATTGTAACCTTGTTGCATCAACTCTGTGGTGCCAAAATAGTTACGATTATCAAAGTCATTCAACGGTAAGCCCAATGCTTTTGCATCATTTTTGAATGCATCCGTTAACAACAGATCGTTATATATTTCCTTTAAACGTTGATAAAAAGATGCCTCCAGAAGCAAACTGTCTATAATTAAGCTCATCTGTTCTTTCACTTCGATGGATGAAACAGCGTTATTGATTAGTGCAAATTCGCTTGCAGTTGGTAATCGTCCCGCTAGCGCCAATGTCGTTTTACGAAGCTGTTGTACCGGACTCAACAAAACTAATTCCGAAGGTAAAATATTAATTTGCTCGCATACGCCAAATCGATCAATCATGCCTACTAAAATTTGATACTCCTTGGAAATGGCAGGTAAGATCAATTCGCCACCATGATCATTATTTTTATTGGTCACTTTATTAAGAAAAACTGACTCATTATTATTATCAAGCAGTGCTGAGCTGTTTTTCATATGTAGAAAGTTTCTCTGCAAAAAATCCACAACGCCTGCATCAACGAAGTTTAATCCACTACTGACTTTGTTTGCTGTATGGCATTCCATACAATATTGATTTATTACTGGCCATACGCGCTGTTGAAAGAATAACTCTGAAGTAGAACAAGCAACACCAACGTTCACGCTAACTATCTGCACAGCATCTGCCGCATTACCCATTGAATCAACAGCAGACCAAACAACAACCGTATCACCTAAAGGAAATCCATTTAGGGGTGCATTATTGGTTATTTCTACATCACCAATAGAATGTAATACAGATAATTGACCAAGATTAATCGGCGTTAAAATGCCCGTCGCACGTTGTTGCTGATTTGGAGGAGCAACAACTTCAAACGTTTGTAAAACTCCAACCTGAGTACGATTATTCACCGCATCACCTTGAGAAAAGGCTTGTGCAGATTCTGGAGAATCATTGGTCGCAGAATTATGCTCCGCACATGATACGCAGATTAAGATTAAACAAACGACACTATAAAATCGTTGAAATAACACCAAGACACCCCATCCGAAGATTAGGCGAGGGAAAAATGAATTTAAAATGACTGATAATCAAATAAAAGACGCTATAGTTCTATACGTCCAATCAATACCCCAATCCCACGCAATATCTAATATTTTTAATATGGCCATCTATGAGCCATTTAATAATAAGTATAGGAGAGGTTTGAAAAGTTCACAAATTTGTTCGCATCCATCCATAATCAATCTTTTTTCCAGTCTCATCGTTGCCTACATGGCGTAAGTGAGGGACGAAAGCTTGGAGCGGTAGCTTTGCGCGGTTTTCTCAAGTGCTCACATATTAATATATATGTTGCGCTTCTCGAATCCCGTGCGCCTTTTTGACCATGGATGGTCTTATGCCGCAGATGCACGGAAGCATAGAAGCGGCGACCTTGAAAGAAATCTTCGCTTATGGATGGATACGAGTCATTTAGTAGAGTTTTCTAACAAGTTAATATTTTTTAGTGCTTGTTCACGCGTTTCACCACAAACATCTTGCTCTGGGCGAAATTTAGAACAAACTTGCGGCCGTTGTCGCTGATTAAAAATTTTACATTTGTTATCTTCAGTTAATTGGACACAAGTCTGCCCGGCTAACTTACCATTAGGCATACCTGGAATCGGTGTTGAAATACTCGGCGCAATACAACAAGCGCCACAATCACTTCGACATTGCATGACTAAAATAATCACTTAAAAACTCATCAAAATCCTGCGCATCATTGCTCTCTATTTGATGCTGTTTTTCTAATGAGTCCTTCGAAAGTTTACGAAAGAATTGGGTTTTTTCTTCAGATAACTGAAGACTTTTGAAATATGCCAAATGTTCTTCAGATTTTCGTAATGAAAAATGAAAAAAACCTTCATGATTTTCTCGCATTTGCCTAAGAATTTGCGCTGACGGTGTTGAATCTGAATCAAGGATTCTTTCATGATAATGCGTGAGAATGTCGCGATAGCTCATTTGAGTTACATTTTGGTCCAACAAGTCACAAACGCCTTGCATCTGATCAAATATTTCTTTCGCCCAACTATTAAGAGAAATACTTTCCCCATCTCGCTGCAATTTTAATCCAGGTTTGCGCCCCATATGTGCAACGTCCTGAATGTTTTTACTAATTTGATTGTGTTCTTCTGTTGAGATAGGTGGGCTATCCTTCATTAAGCAAAATACGACAAATGCCTCAAGAAAATATAAAGCTTTATCACTAATCCCACAGGGTTCAAAAATATTGACATCCAAAGAGCGCAACTCAATATACCTAACTCCCCGAGAGCGTAAGGCATTAATGGGCATCTCCATATTTTCAAGCAATTGTTTGGGTCGAACTGAACTATAATATTCATTTTCGATTTGTAGAAGATTTGCATTAAGTTGCTCATACTCTCCATTGACCTTAACGCCCATTTCAGAAAATGGCTCATGAGGCGTCGTAATAGCATGACGCAAACTTTCAACATATTGTGTCACACTATCGTAATTAACCTTGATTCCACTTTCATCTTCTTTACTATTTTGATAACCAATATCACTCATTCTTAACGAAGTTGCGTACGGATAATAAAATGTTGTTTCATCAAAATTTTCCATATCCGTTTCAACATTATGTAAGAATGATTTACAAACTGCCGGGGAAGCACCAAATAAATAAGGAATTAACCAACCATAACGTTGAAAATTTCGAATGAGATTAAAATAAGATTCAGAAATAAACGTTGAAATATCATCAGAGTTTTTACAGAGGTCCTTATAATGCAACCAAAAGTCATCCGCAAAAGAAAAATTATAATGTATCCCCGCAATAACCTGCATCACTCGACCATAACGATGACCTAAACCACGGCGATAGACATTTTTCATCTTACCCAAATTTGAGCTACCGTATTCAGCAATAGGAATGCTAGGCGCGCCGGCCAACACACATGGCATACTCGATGCCCATAAAAACTCGTCAGACAATCCCTCATAAACAAACGTCTGACAGTCTCTAAGAAATGACAGCACCTGTTGCTTCTCCTGAAAAGGTGGTGTCACAAACTCCAGCAAGGCCTCTGAGTAATCAGTAGTGATATGTGGATGTGTTAAAGCAGAACCGAATATAGCAGGATGCGGTGTTTGAGCAATGCTACCGTTTGGTGCAACACGTAGACTTTCTTTCTCTAGGCCAATTTGACTTTGCGCAAGTACCGCTTTAGGAATTTGCTTCAAACTTCGAGACAAACGTTTTTCCAATTGTTGATACAAATTATTTGACCTTTAAACCCAAGAAAATCAGGTAATTAATACAAATAGTGGATTTTGCATGAAATCCAACAACAATTCACCTGTTAATTCACAAATTCCTTTGTTGAGTGGCAAATTATTAAGCATTGAGTTTCATCCGTAATTCAGCTAAATATGGGCAAAATGAAACTTATTCGTGGTCATAAATAGCAAAGCAGTCGTAAGACGTTGCCTACAAAAAATGACTTCAATATGCTAAACTTTTTAAAAAGACCGATAAAAATAGTCGGCATTTAAATGTCGTGGGGACAAGTCAGTTTTTTCAATGGCTTACATTCATAGGGTAAAATCAGCACAATCCGGCCGAATAAATATTCACCGATTTCTGATATTTCTCCCCCATGCACATAATTCTGTGGGTCAAGGGAAATAAAGGTAACTGGGTGACTAATATTAAAAACAGTCCATCAAAAACCAGTATTCGCCGACTATTTAAGTCAGCTTGCCTTGTGGTGTCTTTACCACTGGCCCTGCTCGCCTGCACTGTTGAGCCTACCAATCCAGTTTCAGTACATAACCTAGCCGAAAAACCTGTTAAATATATTAGCTATCTAGATTCAAACCAACAAGCAGCTGGTGTACTGGTAAAATTTACCGCAAATACTGGTAGCAAAAGCCGAGCACGATCTCTTAGTTCTGCCGGTTTGGTTGCTACTAACCAGTTTCCACTGGTACCCGGCCTAACCCTGGCGCAAACTTCACCAGGAATAACTATCAACCAAACATTAGCCAACCTCAGCCAAGATGCCAATGTCGCTTATGCTGAACCCGATTATATTGTCACTATCAATAGAACACCCAATGACAATGACTTCACTACGCAATGGGGTTTAAACAATAACAATGATGCTGATATTGACGCACCTGAAGCATGGGATGTCGGCATTGGGAACAATTCCGTTGTTGTTGCAGTTATTGACAGTGGCGTAGATTACAACCACCCAGACCTCACCAATCAAATGTGGAGCAATCCCAACGAAATTCCAGGTAATGGTCGTGATGACGACGGCAATGGTTTTATTGATGATGTTCGCGGTTGGGATTTTGCTGACAACGATAATAATCCCATTGATGAGCATAATCATGGCACTCATGTAGCCGGGGTTATTGGTGCGCAAACAAATAATGCCCGTGGTGTAGCCGGTATTAATTGGAATGTGCAAATCATGGCACTAAAATTTATGAATGCCCAAGGTGCTGGCTCCACATCTGCAGCTATTCAAGCGATTGACTACGCGGTAGCAAATGGCGCGTTGGTATCGAATAACAGCTGGGGTGGCGGCGGATTCAGTCAAGCATTATTTGATGCAATTCAAGCTGCCAATCGACAAAATCATTTATTTATTGCCGCAGCAGGTAATGATGGAGTAAATACCGACAACACGGCTCATTATCCTAGTTCATATAACTTACCCAATATTATTTCTGTCGCTGCAACAGATCAGCAAGATCAATTAGCCACTTTTTCCAATTTTGGTAATCGCACCGTCGATTTAGCAGCACCCGGTTTTCAAATTCATAGCACAATTCGCAGTGGACAATATCAAGCCTTCAGTGGCACCTCAATGGCCGCTCCATTCGTTGCAGGTGTTGCAGGTTTACTTCTTGGTCAGAATAATGCGCTCTCTGTTAGCCAGTTAAAAGCAGCAATTCTGGATAATGCAGATCCAATTGGCGCACTAAATGGACGCGTTTTAACGGGTGGTCGACTTAATGCTTTTAACTCGATTACGGGTATCACATCTGGTGTACCTACACCACCTGTGGCACCAGTAGAAATTGCTACGCCAACCACTACCACATTAACTGTTGGGGACACTTTGCAACTTAGTGCTACAGGTGGCGACGGCTCTTATATTTGGACATCTCAAAATCCGAACCGAGCAACAGTTGACTCAACAGGATTATTAACGGCTACCGCAAACGGCGCTGCGCGCATTATTGCAACAGATGGAACGGGTCTGGTAAGTGCCAGATTAGTTTTAAATATTAACATACCCACTGCTGCAACACTTGCCTTGAATCCAGCAAACTTAACCCAAATGGGATTAAATGCAATAACTCAGATTTCTGTCTCTGGTGGCATTACCCCTTATGTCTGGAGCAGCAGTGATTCAACCGTTGCAAGTATAGCTTCAAACACAACAGATACCAGTCGTGCAAGCATCACTGCAAACAATGGCGGCTCATTTAGTATAACCGTCACCGATGCAAACGGAACAACCAGTAGCAGCGAGATAATTACTATTAACGCGCCGTCACTCACACTTGATGCAAACAAAACGACACTCACAACCGGTGAGAATGTCCAGCTCGTCGTAAGTGGTGGTACGTCACCATATTCATGGAACTCAGCCAACGCGAGTGTCGCAAGTGTCGATGGCGGCGGACTTGTAAATGCACTTAGTGCTGGATTGAGTTCGATTTCAGTGACAGACATCACCGGCACAAGCCGCTCTGTAAATTTACAAGTTATCAATGCACCATCAGGCAACTTAAATATTAGTCCAGCAGACTCAGTCGTAAATGTTGGAGCAAGAGCTCGTCTGAAAGCAACCGGAGGAGGCGCATCATTCACTTGGACCTCTTCTGCTCCGGCAATTGCGAGCGTAGATGGCCGAGGGATCGTAACCGCTGTAGCTGAAGGTATTACTCAAATCACGGCAGTTGATGAAAATGGTATTTCTGGAACAACAACCTTCGAAGTTCGTGCTATTAATATTATTACAGCAATACTCACCATAGGCCAAGGTGATACCCTGCAATTAACCGTGGAAGGAGGCAAACCTCCTTATCAATGGAATGTCAGTAACACTAGTATCGCGACGGTAGATAGCTCAGGTTTATTAAGTGCAAACACGACGGGATTCACAGGCGGCATTATAGTCACAGTTACCGACATAGATAATATCGGAAAAAATAGCAGTGTAATTACAATTAATAATCCTGCAATATTACGAGCACCACGAGCATTTTAAATTGGAATTATTCTACAATCAGTTAAACTTAAGTTTCTAGCAAAGGTTTGGGGCGATCAATGCAATAACCTTGCGCAAAATCAATGCCCATTGTTTTTAACTTTTCCATAATATCAGGAGTTTCAACATACTCAGCAATAGTTCTTAATCCAGCCACATGGCCTATGTTATTTACAGACTCTACAATAGAACAATCAATTTCATCTTCCAACATATTTTGAACAAACCCCCCATCAATCTTTAAATAATCGACAGGAACAGCTTTTAGATAAGAGAACGAACAGAATCCACTACCAAAATCATCAAGCGCGAACTTAATGCCCACATTACGACAACGTTCCATAAAATTTGCAGTATTCTCTAAATTGCTAATGGCAACAGTTTCCGTGACTTCAAAACACACCATGCCCGGCGTAATATTGTAAGCTGTCAATTGCTCAAGAATATACTCAAATAAACTATCATCCATTAGTGAAGCACCGGACAAGTTTATAAAAAATGGACCAGAAATTTGCGAATCACGCTTAGATTCTAGACCTTCCAAATACTCACAAGCATTTTTAATAACCCAGCGATCGATTAATGGCATTAAATCAAAGCGTTCAGCAGCAGGCAAAAAGGTATCTGGCAAAATTATGCCGCCATTTTCTGATTTAAGCCGAATTAAAAATTCATGATGGGAAGATAATGTCGGATCTGAAAGCGGTGCGATGGTCTGATGATAGAGTTGAAATTGGTTAGATTCCAGAGCTGATTTAATTTTATTAACCCAGTCCATTTCTCCCCGTCGCTGACTAAACTCAACATCGGCATCCGAATATAAACGAATTCTATTTCGCCCCTGATCCTTGGCAGCATAGCAGGCCATATCAGCTGCACTCATGATAGCATCCACACTCTCACTCTTCGCATCAACCAATACCATACCTATGCTAACACCTATAGCAAAGTTTCTATTTTGCCAGGAAAATGAGAAAAGCTTAACTGCACTCAATATTTTTTCTGCAATCGTCTGCGCCCTATCAAGGGGGCAATTTTCTAATAAAACACCAAATTCATCACCACCTAAACGAGCAAGTGTATCACCATCGCGTACTTGATTTTTGAGTTGAACCGATAACTGTTTTAATAATTCATCACCAGCGATATGACCGCAAGTATCGTTAATGATCTTAAATTGATCCAGATCCAGATATAAAACAGTGTGCTGTAAATTATTGTGTTTTGCGTTTTGAAGAGCCTGACGTAAACGTATATCAAACTCATTTCGATTATTCAAACTGGTCAATGCATCATGATAAGCCATGTATCGAATTTCATCTTCAGCATCTCGCCTAGCTTTACGAGCATCTGCATCGCGTAACTCTCTTTCAATAGCAGGCACCAATCGAGTAAGGTTATCTTTCATGATATAATCATGTGCACCTGCTTTCATCGCTTTAACAGCGATCTCTTCCCCTATACTGCCCGATACAATTACAGTTGGAATATCTAGACCAGATTCTTTTATTAAACACAGAGCTGCCGTAGAATCAAACGAAGGCATATTATGATCAGTAATACATATATCCCATCGCTCACTCATTAATGCATCCCTCATTTTCTCCTCTTCCTCAACCCGAAGAAAGCTAGCCATAAATCCACCTTTGCGTATTTGTCGCATTAGCAGTAACGCATCATCAGCTGAATCTTCAACTAACAATACTTTTAAGACTTTTAAGTTAGACATAGCAACTGTTATTGACTTAATCCCATGGGAGTTACATTTAAACCTAGCCAATAAGTACCTATTTGCTTAGTGGCTTCTAAAAATTGTTCGAAGTCTACAGGCTTGCAGATAAAGCTATTTGCACCAACTTTGTAAGCATTCATAATATCTCGTTCTTCATTTGAAGATGTCAACATGACAACGGGAATCATACTAGTCACATCATTTTCACGAATACGTTTCAATACTTCCACGCCATCTAACTTGGGCAATTTTAAATCAAGTAATATGACATCTGGTATATCATTTTTATCTCTCCCGACATATTCACCCTCTGCAAATAAATAATTAACTGCTTCCAAGCCATCGCGCACAACAACCACATTGCTTGTAATATTATTTTTCTTGAGCGCTCGCAACGCTAATAACTCGTCATCCGGGTTATCTTCAATCAATAAAATAAGCTTTTTTTCCATTAATTACAGCCTCCGCACGGATTATTCCTTATTATTATATTTCAGCTTATTTTTTACAAATACTCTAAAATATACACCTACATTAAATTAAAACACAAGATCTGTAGAATGTATTGAAGCAACAACAAGTTTGTAACAAATTAACTGTATTCATTCTTGAAATGAGAAGATGAATCAAGCAGGTTTTATTCCTATTTTGCACATAAAAACGCCTAAATTAGAATAAACCTGATTTACTAATATACAGTATAGAGAATAATCTGAATAATTTTATAAAGTTTAAACTAAATTTACTTATCCGGATATAAAACAAACAATCATAACAGTTTCTTTAGTAATACTATCGGAACTATTAGAACATTCGGAAGGAAAGATTAATTGGCAATAATAATATTGCCCGCCATAGAGGCATGAACCGCACATTGGTATTTTGATAATTGATCGGCGAGTTCTTGTGTTAATGTAAATTGCATAACGCCAACATTATCTGACCAACTTACCGCGGGATCGTCTTCAAACGTACCTTCAAGACCCGAACGTTGAGACAGGAGAACTTCTTGAGTTTCGGTATTCAATAAACTAAGTGGGTGATAAGCAACAGAATGATTTTCGATGACATACCGCTCACCAACTGATAAGGTAATTATCTCATTTGTCCTCGTTTCTTGGCTAATTTTGCTTTTTGCTGCGACATCACCATCCCAATCATAAGCCCAATCGCCAATATTTCTCAAACTGAAGTGAATACAGTTATCACATACAATCGCATTTATTTCTACATCGACTCTTTCTGACAAAGCGGATTCAATTAACACGTCTTCGGAAGGTATAAAGTCTTCCTCCGACACTTCAACATGGTTGGTATATAATGCAACAATTAATTCTTCTGAGCTCGCAAGACCTTCTTGCAACCTAATCTCAACACTATTGAGATGACCAGCATCTATCGAATTATATTCGACTAATTGATACCCGATAACCTCACCTAGTTTATTATCAATATTTTCGTCATAACGATGAACCACAACCCATGACGACTGATTCACAACAATCTTAGATACATTAAAAAGGTTAGCTTTGGTTATTGATTGAGAACTTACTCTAATATGAGGTGTGATTGTTCTTTTAACAATGAAATGCACAGCTGACACTGAATCTTGGGTAATCACTATATCTGAAGTTTCTTCGACTCCATTATCGCCAGCACAAGCACCTTCATGTAATTCGGCAAACATTGACTCGTTGTTTTTACTTTCTCTCATCAACGGCATAACGACATTAGTTTTATTATCATCGTCCGGACGAACAGTTAACTCCCCAAGAACAGTTGTTCCTTTAGTATTTTCAAATAGCTCATGCGACTCATAGATAACAACACACAATTCTCGATCAACATTCACCTCAGTTAAAGTAATTTGATTTAACTCAAGTACAGTTTGATCGTTAATAATTACAAAATTATTTGCATCACCGGTAACGCCACCACCACAAGCACCCAATAACATACTGGCAAAAAGTACAACCAGGGTACGCAGAAATATTTGAAATTTGAAATTAACCATTGGAAACAACCTTAATAAACTTGTGCATCTATTATAGTCATTTAACCTTGAAATTTCCTTAGCAAAAATACCCTAACTAATTTTGCCTCATAAAGAGAATAAATTCTCACAAATCTCAATATAATTCAAGAACTTAAAAACTTTACTACTATTAAGCCCAATCACATCCCACCACCAGCACCACCCCCACCTGCTGCAGGTGCCGGAGTGGGTGCAGCTCCGCCAGCTGAGTTTGGCAAACCTTGCGTAGGATTAGTCCAAGTTGTTGTAGAGTGACAATTATTACAGGCCGCAACTACTCCCACAGCAATATGATCGCTCGGCGCATTATGACAAGTCTCACATGTACCCAATACTTCATTGTGATCGACAGTAAATGCCACCCAAGAAGTCGTGCGATGGCAAGCATCACAGATTTCAGTAGTCGAAATATGACTAGCACCTTTTCCTTGCGCAATAACACTATTATGACATGCCGCACAAGACCCAAGCACTTGCTGATGATCAACACGAATTGCTGGAGACCAAGAATTTGTAGAGTGACAGCCTTCGCACGCATTCGTGCTGCTGATATGCGTGGGGCTCATATCATGACAATCACTACATGCACCGCGCACTTCCGCATGATCTACGGTAATCGCAGGCACCCAGATCCCCGTTGCATGGCAAGCAGCACAGACATCTGAAGTGAGAATATGCGTAATCCCTTTACCGGTTGCTACCGTACCATTGTGGCAATCAATGCACGCGCCAAAGACCTCTGTATGATCAACTACGATAGCTACCCATGAATTTGTCGAATGACAGGCAATGCAATTGTCCGTTGTCGCAATATGCGACAATCCTTTACCGGTAGCTATAACAGTATTGTGACATGATGCGCAATCAGATGTTGCTAATTCTGTATGATCAACGGTGATTGCGGGTGACCAGGCAGTCGTCAAATGGCAAGCATCACAAACATCACTAGATGCAATATGGGTTGATCCTTTACCCTGTGTAATTGTCCCGTTATGACAATCACTGCAAATACCGCTTACTTCATTGTGATCTACATTCACAGCAGGAATCCAAGCGGCAGTACTATGACAACTTTCACATAAATTTGTTGTAGGAATATGGGTGAGACCTTTGCCAATATATCGCGTCCCATCGTGGCAACTCTCACATGGGCCAATCACATGTGCATGATCAACCGCTACTGTGGGCACCCAGCGCGAAGATTCATGACACGCCTCACAGGTATCGCTGGTAGTGATATGAGTTATACCTTTATACGTTTGCGGGCTCACGCCATCATGACAATTTGAACTGGAGCAAGTGCCAATTATTGCCGCGTGATCAATTGCCAACAACGGAAACCAAACTGCGATGGTATGGCAGGCATCGCAATCATTGCTTGTAGCGACATGATTTAATGGCTTACCCAATGCCAGCGTTCCATTATGACAACTGGAACAACTGCCAAGTACTTCGTTATGATCAACAACTTTTTCTGGCATCCATTCTGTTGTGGTGTGACATGCAAAACAGTTGGTTGTCGTCTCAATATGCTCCACCGATCTACCAATGGCAATAGCACCATCATGACAAGAAATACATTCTCCAAGCGTATGACTATGATCAACTAATATGACAGGATTCCAGATATCTGTCGTGTGACAAGCTTCACAGGTATCCGTTGTATTAATATGCTCAAGATTTTTGCCAATTGTAATACTGTTATTATGACAATCTACACAAGTACCAATCACATCGTTGTGATCTACTGTGATGACAGGTTTCCATCCCGTGGTGCTGTGGCAAACATCACAATTCTCAGAGCTTGGAATATGTGTGGCATTTTTTCCGACATATTCCAATCCATTATGACAAGAACTACAGCTTCCGATGACATCGTTATGATCAACAGTGATGAAAGGAATCCACTGAGTTGTACTATGACAAGAGTCACACAGGTCGGTACTTTGAATATGGGCAGGGCCTTTTCCGACATGATCAGTCCCATTATGACAATCAGCGCAATTACCCAGAACATCAGAATGATCCACTCTAATGCTAATCCAAGTAAACGTACTATGACAATTCTCACAAATATTTGTGGTCGCAATGTGTGATGCTGACTTATACGTCGGACCACTTGTCCCATTGTGACAATTAATACAATTATCGGTAATGCCATCATGGGTAAACGTCACGGAGTTTAACCAACTTGCAGTTGGACTATGACAAGCATCACACTCTTCAATGGTGGGAATGTGCGCTGCTGATTTACCAACGGCTAAACTACCGTTATGGCAACCACTACAACTACCGAATACCTGACTATGATCAACTGCACTAGCATTCACTAACCAAGCGACGCCAGTCGTGTGGCATGTCTCACATAAATCTGAACTTGGTATATGTGTTAATGGTTTGCCCCTTGCGTTAATACCGTTATGGCAACTCGTACAAACACTGGTATCCACAACCGTATGATCAAAATGCGTATCAAACCAACCTGAATCTGTTCGATGACACACATCACATGCTTCGGCTGTCACCAAATGTGCATCGCTTTTGCCCCGAGCAATAATGCCATTATGACACGAGCTACAAATACCAATGACTTCAGCATGGTCGACCAACTCAGCACTTAAACGCCAACTGACACCCGCGCTTTGAGAATGACAAGCTTCACAAACATTTGTAGTTGGGATATGTCCGCCACTCTTACCAATAGCATTAACGCCATTATGACAATTGACGCAATCACCGACTACTAAGGTATGATCAAGAAAAGTTTTCTCCCTCGAAAATTGCGGATCCGACGGATTATGACACCCAGAACCGACGCAATCAGCAGTAGTGGCAAAATGAAAAGGCGGCTGACCTTCTGCAAAAATTCCATTGTGGCAACTGTTACAGCGACTACCATAGTTCACGTGTACATTTGAACGAAAAGCCGCAGCACCTGACCAACTAACTCCTACCGATTGATGACATTCATCGCACTGCAAACCAGAAGGATTATCTGTAGGCACATGATTCGTTGTTTTTCCGCTAGCTACTACGCCATTATGGCAACTATCACAATTGCCAATCACCTCAGCGTGATCCACTCCACCCTGAGGGATATGCCATGAGATGAAATTAATATGACAAGATTGGCAATTTTCAGAAGTAAAAATATGCGAAGCAGAACGACTTGATGCGTTGTAACCACCGTTATGACAAGCAGTGCAACCATCGGAAATACCTTGATGTTTAAATTTGTTAGGTGTCCAACCCGCATTGGTATAGTGGCACGCGTCACACTGTTCCGAACTGGGGATATGACCCGCATACCTGCCTTCGGCAAGCGAGCCATTGTGACAAGCATTACATTCTTCAGTGACTTGAGAATGATCTAAATGGGCAGAAAAATCAAACCCAGTGGGAATATGACATACATCGCAATTCAATGAGGTAGGCACATGAGAAGCGTGTTTTCCATTTGCTAGCACCCCATTATGGCAAGTATCACACTGACTAGGGGTACCACGAAAAATCTGATTTATATGACAACTTTCGCAAGGTGTACGTTGATGCTGCCCCAAAAGCGGGAATCCTGTAGATTCATGATCAAAATCTTCGTTTAATACAACATTGGGATCATGCTCTGCATACCCAAAAATCGGCAATAAAACCAGAAATAAGGATAATAGGAAATTGGATATAAATGGTCTTGTCACCCTGCCCGTCCAACATTTGACTAATAGCCAACCACAAAGCGGTGAATATCATTGCGTTCCGCTCGTATCTGCTTGAATTTATAATTATTTATTCAGAATACACATAGCAATTTAAATCTTGATCAGCATACTCTGTAATAATTAAACGTGTCTGAATCTAAAGTTAATTTAAGAGATACTGACTTGCGCTATATTGAGCTATGCATCCAAACTTTAAGAGAATTAATTACTCGATTTTTTAGGGAAATAGAGCATAATTCCCTCAAAATTGGGATCTTCTTTGATTTGAAAATTAACAGGATTTTTAAAACGCAGAGAAATAAAAGGCCCACCAGGAACGGATCCTTCATAGGCCACATCTAAAATTGGGATTTGCTCAATAAATCCCGGTAATATTGTCTCATTTCCCATATATTCATTTTTATCTGACCCCAATAATGAAATGGGTCGCACACGAATCTGTATAAAATCACTTGGACCTTCAGGTAAATGGTCAACATATCGCATCGGCAAGTTCGTTTTAACCTGCATCGCAATCAAACTTCCTTCTTCACTTACCAACACATCTTCCAAAATTTTATCTGGCGCCTGAAGAACTTGGAGCGATGATA
>Ga0316207_10000847_pt1 | contig 42793 bp, 23 predicted proteins | sample 6weekpyrite_MG_FD_204943 | JGI IMG/M metagenome (GOLD analysis project Ga0316207, IMG submission 204943) | Microbial mat bacterial communities from mineral coupon in-situ incubated in ocean water Damariscotta River, Maine, United States -... | ecosystem: Environmental > Aquatic > Marine >... | reverse complement strand
ACTGGGAAAGAGAAAGTGAGGTTTTATTAAATCCTGCTAAGAAGCAAAATATTGATCTTGAGGTGCCAGACAAATTGGCGGCTTAACTATTAAGTTTGAGGCGACAGGTACCTTGACACACTCCGCTTTTTATCAGCTTCGGAAATCATGCAATCAAATATCCATTCAATTCTTGGATTAAATTATTTAAATCATTCCCAAATAGTTCTCTCGCTTTCAACAACCCACCCTCCTGGTTAAAGGGGATGTAGTTAAAGTCGTCTTCTGTCATTTCAGCATTTTGGGCGATTTGATCTTTTATTTTGTTTAACCAGACGAGTTGTTCTGGCTTGAAGTCTTTGTCTTGCTGCTTTAGCCAGCTATCAAAACGACTGTTCACCAGCTCGTTAAAGGGTTCGAGTACGTCACTTAGGCCCATTGAAAAACGAATGAGACTGACAATGTTGGTTAACAGCTCTTTGGGTGGCACGCCTTTGACTTTGTTTTTTTCTAACTGCTCGTAGGCCTTCCATACTTCTATGGGAGCGAGATTATACGGCGGTTGTTGGATTTCTTCTGCCAGTTTTTCGATTTGCTCATAACTCAGGTGGCGCTTTTGGTAGGGCTGCTGGTAGATAAGCTGGATGGCGTCGAGTTCGTTTTGGTGGTCTTTGATAAATTGTTGCCAGTTGTTGATGAGGCCTTCGGCTTTTTCGGCAGTGTAGCCAACCTGATCGTGTATGAGTTCGTCGGCGGATTCGTCGATGATTTGTTCGGTGTCTTTGCGCAGTGATTCGAGTAGGTCGCGCAGGTCCGGGTTATGAATGGCGTACATTAACAGGTCGGCTTTGGGTTTGAATGCCTTTTGTATTTCGGTCTCTCCCGGCGTCCTGCCTTCCGTGACACTCGCACTTCCCTGTGCATCGTCGTCCTCTAACATCGCCATAGCTTCTTTTACTAGGGTATCCTCTTTGGTGCCGTGGATGAAGTTTGAGGCGATGGCGGTGAGTGTTGTGGGTTGTAAAAAATCATCACCGAGTTGGTTTGCCACTTCTCTGGGTACGGATTGTTTGACGATGTCGTTAACGTGTTTGCGCTGGTGTTCGTCTAGCTTCATGTCGAGGCGTAGCAGTCGGTTGCCGAGTGAGCGCAGGCTGTCGCTATGGCGATCGCCTTTGGCGATTTGCAGCATGAGTTTTTCGGTGGAGACGCTGGGTTTGGTTTCCAGTGATTTGGATTCTGTTTTGTCGGTTTCGGTGACACCGACGCAGTCGACCAGCACGAAGCGGGTTTTGGTTTTGGCATCGGGCGTGACTTTTCTTAATTCGTCTTCACTGAGTACGCGGGTGCCGCGGCCTTTCATTTGTTCGTAATAGGCGGGGCTTTTGACATCGCGCATGAACATGACGATTTCTAGTGGTTTGATGTCGGTGCCGGTGGCGATCATGTCTACCGTTACACCAACGCGCAGTTGTGGGTTGGTGCGAAATTCTGCAATGGTGTCTTCTGCGGTTTTTTTGCCGACTTTATAGGTAACTTTTTTACAGAAGGCATTGGATTCGCCAAACACTTCGCGCACGGTGTCGACGATGCGGTCGGCGTGGTCGTCGTCTTTGGCGAAGATGAGGGTTTTGGGTAGCCATTCGCCGGAGCGCTCTGGGAAGATGTCTTTAAATACGCGGTCTTTAAAGGTTTGGATGATGGTGCGTATTTGGTTGGGCGCGATGACGGAGCGATCGATTTGTTTGCCCAGGTATTCTTCTGCCTGGTCGAGTTCTTCGAGGCGTTTTTCTTTGGTAACTTTGTCGCGTATTTGTACGGTGGTGCCGGCTTCTATTTTGTCACCCTGCACGGTTTTTTTGGTGCGTATGCTGTAGATGTCGTAACCGACATTGACTTTGTCGATGACGGCGTCTTCGTGGGTGTATTCGGAGACGAGGTTTTGGTTAAAGAAGCCGATGGTCTTTTTTGTGGGTGTGGCGGTGAGGCCAATGAGAAAGGCATCGAAATATTCCAGCACTTGTCGCCACAGGTTGTAGATGGAGCGATGACATTCGTCGATGATGATGATATCAAAGGCTTCGATGGGAATGGCTGGGTTGTAGCTGACATCGCGCGGTTTTTGATTAAGCGTGTTCGCGTCGGTTTCGTAGCCAGAGTGTTCTTCGACTTCTTCGTCCAATTCATTATTGGTGAGTTGTGAATAAAGACGCTGGATGGTGGAGATGGTGACTTTGATTTCATCGCCAATGCCGGCTGTGCCTAAGATATGGGCATTGTAGAGCTCGGTGAATTTGCGCCCATCGGCGGGCACGGTGTATTGCTGAAACTCTTTTAATGCCTGACGACCCAGGTTGCCTCTATCAACCAGAAATAAGACGCGCTTGGCTTTGGCGAATTTGGCCAGGCGATAGACCTCGGTACAGGCGGTGAAGGTTTTGCCTGAGCCGGTGGCCATTTGTAACAGCATGCGTGGGGCGGCTTGTTTTAGGCTTTTTTCGATGCCGGTGATGGCGTCGATTTGGCAGGCTCTTAAACCTTTTTTGTTGAGTGCGGGTAGTTCGCGGATTCTGTCGCGTAAGGTGCTGCCCTGCTCTAGCCAGTTCTTCAGGGTTTCGGGGCGATGGAAATGAAATAGGTTGCGGCTTCTTGGTTTGGGATCGCGTTCGTCACGGAAGCGGATTTCGTGATTGGTTGCTTCGTAGAGGAACGGCAGTTTGGCTGCCCAACGTTCTATGTGCTTGGTTTGTGATGTGGCATAGCGCGCAGACTGCTCAGCAACACCGCCTAAGTTTTTCCCTTCTCGCTTAGCTTCGATAATGCCACAGGCTTTGCCGGCGATGAAGAGCATGTAATCCGCGGGGCCGGTGTCGGTGTCCATTTCCCTTACGGCAACACCATTAATACCGTGGTCGCCTGCCATGAGGTTCATTTTCTTTTTGTCTTGAATGAGCCAACCAGCAGCGATGAGTTTTTCATCGATTTCTTCGCGGGTTTGTTCTTCAAGCTTATCGGTTGGAGGCGTCAAATTGAGTGAAATCCTTGGCTGTTCAAAACCCTACATTTGGCAGCGTATAGGATAAACACATGACAAACAACTGATGAAATGTGCATTAACATGATTGGTGTTTATTTACTGAGTTATTGGTATTGTTATTGGAATATTTTTGGGTTGGGAGCTGTGTTCAAGAGATCCCGGCTCGTCACTTTGTTCCGTCCGGGACAACGGAGGGTGTAATTGGGTTAAGAGATGTATTCTGCACTGACAATCGCTCCTCGGTAACCGCTCCTGCGTTACTCTACCTCCTGCTTCCCTGAAGTCGTGCATTGTGTGCGCTTTCTCCCATACTGTAGAACCCCTTTCAGTACTTCTTCGTTACACTCTGATCGTCCATTGAGGTCGTCGGCCGGAATAACAGTGTGTGTGGTTTGTTATCACTAGTTCTGGGAAAACTAAGGGATCGGTTTATGGTCAGAATAATAAGAATTTCTAGTTATTTTTTAGTTTTGCCAGGGCATGCTCCAGCTTGGGTAATTCCATTTCAACGACACTCCAAACGACGTCCAGATCCACACCCAAATAATCATGCACTAATATGTTTCGAAATCCGGAAATTTCTTTCCAGGGAATATCTGGATATTGTTGTTTCAAGTCGTCAGGTAAACGTTGACTTGATTCCAACATGACTTGTAAATTTCTTATCACTGCATCTTGAACCAAACGCGTTTCGTAAAATTGTTTTTTTGTTTCTACATATTCATTAATTCGTTGGATACACTCCAACATGTGGTCGAGGTATATTGAGTTGTCTTTTTTATTCATAAGGCGCGTGCTTCAAGTAATACTTTTTTTCTAATTTTTTCATGCAAGGATTTTTCTGTTACGACATCCACTTTTCTATGAACAAGTTCACTAACGTCAGCAAGAAAACCACCCATTGCTAAACCAGATTTGCCTTGTTCAATATCCACCAATAGATCTAAATCGCTTTTTGGTCCAGCATCATTACGCGCCATGGAACCAAAAACACGGACGTTTACAATGCCGTTCTTTTTGGCAAGGCGCAAAATTTGTTTTCTATATTTCTCAACAAGGTCGTCCATTTTGCTTGATGCCGCATTGGTTTTATTTGTTTCTTGTTGCTTGAGTTTCGTTAACATATTCACAAGTTCCTCGCGCACAGGGCAATCAAGATCTGTTTGATAATAAACTTGATTACCTTCAGTTTCCTTTTTTAATAGTCCTGCATCAGCAAGTTTACTGAGCTCTTTGTGTAGCGTTCCCGCCACTGTACCCGTTAGACGGGCTATTTCGCGAACGTGATATCGCTTATCTTGGTTTAGTAGCATAAGCTCAAGCACTCGTCTTCGATAGCTACTAAAAAACAAAGCTGATAGTTTTGATTGCATGGCTTATCCCGTTACGACCTATCTTGCTACATTTGTAGCTCATTACGCTACGTTTTTCAAGGGTGGATTATTTATGCTTATTTTCAATAAGTTACCTTCTTGAAAAAAGTAACAATCTGCGGCTTTCCCATAAATAATTTTAAAATTTAGTCATGACCATCCCAGTTAGAGCCGATGTTCGCTGATATCATTTAGGCGTAAGTGACAATCAAAAACATAAAGATTCACGGCATCGTCAAATGATGTTCCTGGCCTGAATTGATGTGAAATGTGGTCTGATTCAAATGGAAGCCAATAAGCGCCAAGGCGATAATAATTTAGACCTGCCAAATAGTGGCAAGCCTGTTGATAACACTCTATGGGACACGCATTTCATTTTGTTCTTTTTCTGGACAATTCAACAAGGCTGTCCTGGTAAATGTAAGTTTCACAGTAGCGCAACGATTCCGATACTCGCCTTCTTAGCCTTGGCGTCTACTTAACCGCCGCGTGACATGGCGAAGGTTATTTGATGCAGCGCACCCAGGGTGTTTTTTATCAAACTCATTGCGTCCTGGCTTTCAATGTGAACGGATGGTTTGTGACTATGTGCTGTGTCACCACTGTCTGGCTCATAGGTACCCGTAATGTTTTGTGCACCATCGCTTGCTTTATAAGTAGGGGCCGTTGAAGCATCTGCGTCATAGGTCATGGTGCCGGTCCAGTTATTCATTTCAAACACAACTTCGCCATCCGTAAAATAGGGTTCGCCTTCGACAATGGTGAGTCCGTTGGCGTAGAGCACGGTTTTATCATAACCACTATTGACAGGTGCGTTGATAACATCAACATGGGTGACTTCCATAGCGGTGCAATTGCTTAGGACTGCTTCTAGCTGACAGGGTTGGTTAAAGTGGTCGGTCTCATTTCTTGCGCCGATAAAGATTCCCACTACGTTGTATTTCGTGCCGGCAACCGTGACGTCATAACGCATGTTCATATACATGCGGGAGTTTGATTGAACTACCGTATAACGATTATTTAGATCGTTAAAAGTGATTTCATCTGATGTCGCTAAATTACCGCTATCATCTTTGTATTTGATATTAGCGCCATACATTCCGACAACTACTGATTTCAACTCAATTTCGGGCATGTCAAAGCAGCGGGTAACGTCGGTGTCGGCCACCTTGATATCATAGGTGTTCTGTTCGTTTCGGGTTGCTTTTAAGCCCCCCATTTGATCAAGCATACAATCGACATTTGCCTGCTCCGCATCAATAAGCGGCTCTTCTTCGGCAAGGAATTCCTCCGTGTCGTTGAGCGCTTCCTTAAAATCCTTTTCGGATAAGGTAAAGATGGGGCTTACAGTGAAGTCTGACTCGACAATATCAAGTACGGAATACTTTTCGGCATCACTGCCGCCATCTGGGTCAGTTGTACCACCGCCACAGGCAGTTAACAACACGATAAGAAAAATTAGAATGGGGATCTTTAGTAGCCGTGTAGCATATGTTATTAATATTTTTATGTGTTTCATAACTCACCTCCTTCTTAGGGTAAAAACGAAGGAAAACACGCTGAAAAACTTCTTCTATCTAATTAAAGTATACACCCATTTTTAGTATTTTGTATCGTGAGTTACACTCGTATTATTCTGATTTTTTTTAAACAAAACCGGTAAGTTTTTATAACAGCGTTGGGATTTTAAAAATTGTATTTCATAGAACGCACGCTGCTATTTGGTGTTTTCATTACAAAAATCTGAAGTAATATTTCCGCAATTAAACCCAGTATTTCTGTTGGCCTTTAAATTTATTTTTTGTAGGTGATGGATTACATGGTGAAAAGGTTTGTTTAAGAAATACCGGTTCGCACTTTGTTTGGCCAGTGTGATGTAACATAGCGAGCCAGGCCACAAGCCTTTGGAAAATGACGGCCTGCCCCGCTTGTGTTGTTTCCTTTCATTATTTGGTTGCCAAAAAGCCCTGGCCTTTTTCGCGTGCTTCGGCTGCGCGTTGTGCTCTATCGTTTTCATAGTCATTGGCCGTTATGAAAAAGTCCGCTTCCTCTTCCGCTGAGGCCAGTTTTTCTCTTTCTTCGGTATAAGAATTTGCAGTTATAAAAAAATCGGCTTCTTCCTGTTGCACCACAAAATCTGCTTCGTCATTTTCATAAATTGCAATGATGTCGTATTCTTCTAACGAGCCATCTTCGGGACACCCATAAATAATTTTAAAATTTTGTCATGCCCATCCCAATGATTGCCGTTGTTCGCGGATATCATTCTTTGCTTATCTATACTGACATCTTTTCCCATCCATCAGGAAAGCCCATCGCGATGGGATTTGTTATTGGGTAATCCTTGATTAGCTTCTGTAACCTCAACTTTCAGTGTCCTGGCCTGAATTGATGTGAAATGTGGTTTGGTTCAAATGGAAGCCAATAAGCGCCGAGTCGATAATAATTTAAATACGCCAATTAGTGGTAAGCCTGTTGATGATCAGAGATCAGCATACCTCGACTTTCCAATAACTGAATTTGTTGTTCGAGAGAGGTTGAGGGTTTAGTAAATTTCACAATTCACATCCCCAAAAACAAGTAACCCGCCGAGGTGCGCAGATCTGACGGAATGCGTGGCGGGTGTTGTTATTTGTAATTATCGGCTTATTTTTGATTTTTCAAGCATTTTTATTATCCATTTAAAGTGAATCGTTTCGATTTACTAAATTTTTGTGTTTAGCACCACTGATTCAACTTTGGTGAATTTTACATCTATATCTACACGCGCTTCATCTTAGTTGTAATGCGACTTCTTATAAAACTGTTAGTCAATTTTTGATTGTTCAAAACCTCACATTTGGCAGCGTATAGGATAAACACACGACAAACAACTAGCGAAGGGTAAGTGCCGCCTTACTCGATAAAGAATTTGGACGTCCATGTCCAAATCCCACTCCGTCGGCGGCAGCCTTATGTGCCACGGACGTCCCCGTCACTCACGGTGTTCGCTCTCAGGTGACTGACGGCATGTCGTAGTGCATATCGCTAACCCCTTTCTTGCACAAAGGCGCACGAATGCCTCTATGCCTACCGCGGGCTTGCAGTACTTCGCTCGCTATTCGCATAGCTCTCCATGTACTGCGGCGCGTGTAAATTTTTCGTGATGTTTAATAACTAAACGAACTTATCTAGTTGTGGTTTTATTGCGCGATTTTTTTGTCATTTCTGAAAGAATTTTTTTCGGGAGAGGGAGAGTTAATGCAAGATTATTTCTGAGAGCTAGCCATTACTACGCCAACACTTGTTTAAGTTTTTCATAGGCAATTTTATGTTTATCCGCTTTCATCTTTTCTAAATTAATCAATTTCCATTTAACTGCGGGCAAGTCTTCAATACCTTCTATGTTTAGCAAGCCCCAATCTGGCGTTTTATTCTTAAAGGATAATAAAAACCGCTTTTCTGTTTCAGTTAATTTTTTATTAACGAGAGAAACTAAATTTTTTCTTGCCAACACGAGGTCTTCTAACGAAACATATTCTTCTTCCATATGTACAAATTCACCCTCGTAAAGTTGTTTGATATCTTTATAGTCAGGATTTAAAAGTTCAGCGATGGGTCGTGGATGGCTAATCAAATACACGAGGAAAGCTTCGTGTATTTCATCGGTTAATCCTTCATGATCTAGTAATAGTTTCACATCGTAAAGATCTCTAGGGTGTTGACGGTCTAACGCGGCACATATTTTTCCTGCATAAAGATCTGCTAGTGATACGACTGCCATTTCAACATAACCAAATTCCTCTTCCACTTTCTGACAGACTTCTTGCACAGCGACATCAAATACGGTACCTCTTAATACCGGGGATAATTCAATTTTAACTGTTACATTTTTTCGGGATACCACTAGACGCAATGCATCCGGTTTATCTCTAAATGATTCGACGATTTCTACACCTGGAAAAGCGTCGCTAATACGCTTAGAAATTCGTGAAAGCGCACCATAGATATTATTTAAAGCGTCTTTCCTCGTTTTCATTGGTAAATATACTAAATCAATATCAACCGACAGCCTCGGCAAATCTCTAATAAATAAATTTATTGCGGTGCCGCCTTTTAGTGCAAAGCATTCTTCCTCTGCAACTAAAGGTAAAAGCTGCACTAGCAATTGAACTTGTTTGTAATAATAACTTGTTTTATCCATACAAATGTTCAGGCACTGTTATTTGATACTTACTAACAAATTTACCTTTAGTAGTGATAACACGTTTCCCTTTACCCAGGTCAAATTTCTTATAGTCCAATTTTTTACTCCAGGAATAACCTTGTTTTTCTGCTAACCAAAAAAATAATCGTTTAACTTTAACGTTACGGCAATTACTGAGAAGTGTTGTTAATTTTTTTGGAGATAAATTTGTCATACCTTGCATTAACTCATTGGCATGATCAACGCTGATATGTTTTGGTACACTCATTAACAATTCAAGATAAGCTTTTTCTGCGCACGAGAGTGTTATGGGCGGCAGCTCTTCGCGCCAGTTGTGCTCCAATGCGTAATTTTCCCATTCAAAATATCCTGGTTGCCATAAGCTTTTTACGCCATGCCATTGAAATTTAGTCTGAAGCGGTAATTTACCAAGCCAGGTCGGTAGCTTGGTTTGGGAATATAGATGTATGGTTAATGGATTTTTTTCTGATACATAATGCCCAAAACCCAATAATTCTAATGCACTTAATCCACCCACATGTATAGTTTGTTCAGACATATGCTGTAATGAACAAACGACGCCCTGCCATGTTATTGGTACACCTGCACGCGCATAAACGCCAGAAGCCAGCTTGAGTAACTTCTTACTTTTCAACGCATTATCGATTCTATGAATACTCAACCCAGAATCGAATAGCCATTGTTTGGTGGTTATCATGCCGTAGGGTAACAAAGCATCTAATTTATGTTTTTGACTTAAAACTGCCATAGTTTACTATTTTCTATATTCACGGCGATATATACCGTATTTATTAATTTAGCTAAACTGGAGCAATAAAACAAGGTTTATGAATATTTAATTTTACGGTGTATAGCGCCGGAAATAGCGTAATTAATAAACTTGATCAAGTAGAATGCCGATGGAAGCAGCAGTGTATCTGCCCTTCATATGCTCTCTTGAATATAGAAGCAATTTTCAGAACAGCTATGCATTATTCCAAAAAATTAATATGGCTGTCCCAACGATAGTTCTTTAAACTCTCTTCTGTTAGCAAATTAAGTCGCCCTCACAATGAAAGCCTTTTTACTTACCCGTCAAGCCATCGATACCGATCAGGGAATACAACTGGTATTTTGGTTCAGTAGTCACGGTGGGCCAAAAAAGGTCATCATAAAACAACAAAACGCTCTGCTCTTTATTCACCAGAACCAAACATCAGATGCGCAGGTTTTATTAGTCCAGTATTCAGCGACACAGATTAAACCACTCGAGTTACGTAGTTTTGATGGGGAGTTAATGGCTGGTGTTTATTGCCCATCGCAAAAGCAATTTTATCGTGTTAGGGAAATACTCGAAAAAAATGCTATTGCTTGTTACGAGTCTGATATTCGGGTTACAGATCGGTTTTTAACTGAACGGTTTCTTACTGGACCTGTGGAGATTGAAACGCTAGATGCAAACCGGGCGATTTTTAATCCAAAAATCAGCCCTACCGAATATCAGCCATCGTTGTCAGTCATGTCATTTGACATTGAAACGGATTATCAAACAAAACAGCTCTTTTCCATTGCTTATGTTACGGACAAGAAAAAACAAGTCATCATGATTGGTGAAACGTCTGAGCAGGACTCTCTCCCAGACTATATTAAGTTTGTTAAGGACGAAGCTCAATTACTCAATCAATTTTTAGCCGTGGTTGAAGAGATCGATCCTGATATTTTTATTGGATGGAACGTCATTAACTTTGATTTTCGGTTTTTGCAGCAAAAGGCAGATGATTTGAGGATTCCGTTTTCCATTGGGCGGCAACGATCAAAAGCCATTTGGCGAAAGCAACAAAACGAAAATGATCGCTATTTTCTACTGATACCTGGGCGTGTGGTGCTTGACGGCATTGATACCTTAAAAAGTGCTACCTACGCATTTAGCAACTTTTCTCTTGATAATGTTGGTCATGAACTACTAGGGCGTGGAAAATTAATCCACAGTGGTCAGCAAAATGATCCTTTGTATAAGGCTAAGGAAATTAGGCGACAATTTTACGAAGACAAGTTGTCATTGGCAAAATATAACCTCGAAGATTGCCAACTGGTGATGGATATTTTTGAGCATGCCAATCTTTTAAATTTTGCCATAGAGCGAGCAAGACTCACCGGGCTTGAGATGGATCGCGTGGGTGGTTCTGTTGCCGCGTTTGATAATTTGTATTTACCGCGTTTGCATCGTAAAGGCTTTATCGCACCTAATATTGGCGATTATGAAGGCCGACTCAGCGCGCCAGGGGGTTATGTGATGGACTCAATTCCCGGTATGCATGACAGTGTGCTGGTGCTTGATTACAAGAGTTTGTACCCCAGCATTATTAGGAGTTTTAAAGTCGACCCTTACGCAAGAATTATGGCGCTAGAACAAAATATCGATGATACGATTCCAGGCTATGATGGTGCTCGTTTTTCAAAAACCGACTATATTTTGCCAGACATCATTGAAAATTTATGGGCAGCAAGAGACCGAGCTAAAAAAGAAAATAACCAAGCCCTATCCCAGGCCATTAAGATTATTATGAATTCCTTTTATGGTGTGTTAGGGACGCCAGGTTGCCGCATTCATGATAGTCGCTTAACCAGCTCTATCACCAAGCGCAGCCATGACATTATTTTAAAAACCATTGAACTCATCGAATCCGAGGGATATTCGGTAATTTATGGCGACACGGATTCTGTGTTTGTCGCACTGGGTAAAAAATGCAGCAATCAACAGGCACAAGTCATTGGGTCTCAACTAGTACAACAAATCAATTTACATTGGCAGGAATCGTTAAGACAAGACTATGGCATAAACTCCTTTCTAGAAATGGAGTTTGAAACCCATTTTGTTCAATTCTTTATGCCAACTATTCGTGGCTCTGAAAAAGGCAGTAAAAAACGTTACGCTGGCATGATCGAAAATGATAATGGTCAACGACATTTGGTTTTTAAAGGTTTAGAAACCGTTCGTACAGACTGGACGGCATTGGCAAAAATGTTTCAACGAGAACTGTATGAAAAAGTATTTAATGAGGAACCTTACAAACACTATATTCGAGAGATAGTGAGTAAATTAAAAGACGGCGAATATGATGTTGACTTGGTTTATCGAAAACGTTTAAGGCAAAAATTAGGCGATTATCAAAAAAATATTCCACCTCATGCTCAAGCGGCAATTAAAGCAGAAACATACTTCTCAACCAATAAACTCCCCTCTCGATATGGAAATGCGAATTGGATCGAATATGTTATGACAAGAAACGGGCCGGAAACACTGGAGTGTCAAACAGCTGCATTGGATTACGAGCATTACATTGAAAAGCAGTTAACGCCAATTGCCGATGCAATCTTGTCAGCGATGGGTGGGTCAATGGAGTCCATTATTCAAGATCAGTATGAGTTGTTTTAAATTTTAGCTAGTATGACAATAGAGGAATTCTGGTCCGGGAAGCATGCAATCGACATTCGATTTACACCGCCCGCTATTAAATCTCATGAATTCAAGAACGGATAAAGTAGTAACATTATATGGCGCGCCCGGCAGGACTAACTCAGACCATCCCTGGCCTTCGCCCTACGGGCAACGGGCGCGTTGTTTAAATCGCTTCCGCGCGATTTATCGAACCTAGCTTAATATGACGCAGGTTCGAATCCCTTTAACAAAACATATCTCATGAATTCAAGAATGGATAAAGTAGTAACATTATATGGCGCGCCCGGCAGAATTAACTCAGGCCATCCCTGGCCTTCGCCCTACGGGCAACGCTGGCGCGTTGTTTAAATCGCTTCCGCGCGATTTATCGAACCTAGCTTAATATGACGCAGGTTCGAATCCCTTTAACAAAACATATCTCATGAATTCAAGAATGGATAAAGTAGTAACATTATATGGCGCGCCCGGCAGGATTCGAACCTGCTACCCTCGGCTTAGCTTACCAACTACAGTTTTCACTGCCACTCTCCGTTGAGTGTTTGTGGTCTGGACCATCTCTTCACCGTTTCAGGTGCTGCACGTATGGCCTCTACGGAACCCTGCGATAATCTATAACAAGCCGAATAGATTTGCTTTGATTATTCTTAGGCGCTTCTACCCTCAAAGTAACTGAAGAATCAAACTCATCAGGATTAAAGAAATAGCAGTCATCTGTATCTGGACAATAAACACAATAGAGATCTATTTGTTCTTTAGAAAGGGCTTGCATATGCGTGCCATTTTTATCAGTCCAACAAGATCGAAAATGAATAGTCATTGCACCGGTCTTGTCTACAGATTTGTATTTCACCTGAATACGTTTAAATTCTCCGTCTTTATAAGCAACCAAATCGAAAGGCGCATGCTCTGTTATTGGTTGAAGGATTAAATATCCTTGCTCATAAAGACTCACTTGAGCCTTCAAAACGCCTAGGTCGCCCTTCACTTTTGTGTGGTGATGTATCATTTCTAATTATAAAGAAAGGAAAAGATACTGCGATGCAACCACGCAAACATTAGGACAACCACAGGTTTCCTCGGGATTGCCATCAGCATTATCTGTTAAGGGTTCCCCGATATAGTGCAGTCCACTCTACAGGTTAACTTTCCCTGCAGAGGCTCCTTTTCGTAGCTAAACGAGCTAAAGGCCGATGCTCTATCCTGATGAGCTACGGGCGCTTTGGAACTTGAGAAAATATGCACTTGAAAAAAATTGGTCGGGGTAGAGAGATTCGAACTCCCGACATCCTGCTCCCAAAGCAGGCGCGCTACCAGACTGCGCTATACCCCGACGACCGTTTGCTTTACAAAACGGAGGCAGATAATACCCATAAGTTGCTGAGAGGTCAATCAAATCTTGAGAAATCGACCCGTATTTCTACTGTCAGTTGTAGGGCAATTTCTGTATTATAGCGCGGGCACTAAAGTCGTGAAAATTCAACTATTTTGTTCAAATAACAATCTAGTTACCAACCTCAATTGGCAAATACGCCACAGATATAGAGCATATAGATTAAATCCATGGCCAAAATAATCGACGGTAAAGCAGTTGCTCAGAAAATCAAAGATGAATTACAGGCTAAGATCCAAAACCGGACCAATAATGGCCAGCGCCCACCCGGTCTAGCCGTTATCCTTGTGGGCGATGATCCTGCTTCTGAGGTGTATGTCCGTAATAAACGAAAAGCCTGCGATCAACTGGGCATTAAGTCTGTATCTCACAATTTGGATGATCAAACCAGCGAAGCAGACTTACTAGGGCTAATTGAACAGCTTAATAACGATGAAACAGTTGATGGCATTTTGGTCCAACTCCCATTACCCGCACAAATTGATTCTAATAAGGTGTTGGAGGCCATTAATCACGACAAGGATGTGGATGGTTTTCATCCCTATAATATCGGGCGATTAGTGGTTCGCAAACCCACACTTCGGCCTTGTACTCCCTACGGTGTAATGAAGTTACTGGAATTCACTGGGGAGGAGATTAAAGGTAAACATGCTGTCATTGTAGGTGCATCTAATATCGTTGGCCGACCCATGGGTTTGGAGTTACTACTCGCCGGTTGCACAGTGACAACCTGCCATCGATTTACCGAAGATCTGGAAAAATTTGTGTCTCAAGCAGATATTGCCGTGGTGGGTGTTGGCAGAGCGAACATTGTTAAAGGCTCATGGATAAAACCGGGCGCCATTGTGATCGATATCGGCATAAATCGTTTGGCAAATGGCAAACTTACCGGTGATGTGGATTACCAGCTAGCATCTGAACGAGCAAGTTGGATTACACCCGTGCCCGGTGGTGTTGGGCCCATGACGATTGCCATGTTAATGCAAAATACTTTTTATGCCATGGAAACCTTTCATGACTAGCTTTCGTATTTAATACTAAGCCAATTTAAAATTGGCGTAATTTGGGGAGCGCCAATGAAAAACAAATTCAATTTAAAACTACACATCCTTACCACACTAATTCTCACAAGTTCCCTGCTTCTGACAGCTTGCGGTAAATTTAACTTTTTTGATTCGGTTGATGAAGATGTCATTACTGATCAACTTAAAAAAATCAAACCGGCTTTAGAACAACTGGTATTAAATAAAAGCCAATCATGCGATGCGGTGCACGAATATGTTTCGGATATTTTTGTGGAACATTTGATTCCCGACTATAGCAACCGTTTTTGTCTGGGTTGTATAGACGACACCGCGGAAGCTTCTGACGGAGGCACTTCTACAGCTCAGCCTCTCACTGATAAGTCACCCGATGCAGTAAGCGGCACCAATAATCAAGAGGCTGGCGTAAATGAGCCAGACATTGTTAAAGTGGATGCGGATGGCAACTTGTATGTGATTAATGCCAATTGGTTTGTGATAGAGGATGCTTTTCCGCCTGAAAACATAGCTCAAGTAAGCCAATTGGATTTAAATTCTCAAGCCTTTAGCATGCATCTGGATGAAGAAAACCAAATCGCTGTGGTTTTTAGTCGCCCTTTTTACACAAATGAAATATACGCTGACTCAATTGAACCTTATTACTACCCCTACGTTTCAAAAACTCAAATTACTTTTATTGACGTGAGCAATAAGAATCAACCCAGTGTTATTCGACAATGGATCTTAGATGGCGATTTCACTTCCAGTCGTCGTATCGATGACCAAATTCATCTCGCCAGTCGTTTCAGTGTTAACGTTCCCGAAAGCATTCGTAATAATGCTGCTGTGGAAACTTTACAAAGCCGGTGGTACGAGGAACAGTTGAGTAAAGATGATGTGCGCTCGCAAATGAAAGCGCTGGTAAAGGGTCTGATGCGGGTAGTTGATGTCAACGATTTGTTGCCTAAAATTAAAGAGACCGCCAATGATGGCACAGTCAACAACTTAACGGCTTGCGAAGAAGTTTATTTTCCTGAAGTTACCATCAACTCGCCGCAGTTATTGAGCCTTACCAGTTTTAAAACAACGGATGACAGTCATTCCTCCTCCAGTATTATTGCCAATGGTTATTTGACCTACGCATCGAGCGACTATTTTTATCTTGCCCAACCCAGTTGGGGATGGTGGTGGCGTCCTGATGAAGAGCAGCAAACCGTTATACATCAATTTAATATAAAAAATGACAATCCCATTTACGAGGCAAGTGGCTCGGTTCCTGGTTATGTCAAAGATAGCTTTGGGTTTAGTGAGCACAATGGCTATTTGCGAGTTGCCAGTACGCTCAACAGTTTCGACGCAGAGTTAGGACAAAATCGTTCAAGCAATCATTTATCAATTTTAAAATATGATGATCAAAATGCATTGCCGCTTGTTGGCAACGTTGAAGACTATGCACCTGGTGAACAGATATATAGCTCCCGCTTTTTAGGCGACCGAGGATTCGTCGTGACTTTTCGCCGAGTTGATCCCTTGTTTGCTTTTGATTTGTCAGATCCACTAAATCCCAGCATAAAAGGTGAGTTGAAGATTCCCGGGTTTAGTGAATACATGCACCCCATTGACGAAAATCATTTGTTAACAGTCGGGCGCGAGGGCGACAACACGGGTGTCACCCGAAAATTGCAATTGCAGCTATTTGATGTATCCGATTTAACATCGCCAAAATTACTTCATAAATTTACGCCGTTTGCTGAAAAACCAGGATATAGCTGGTCCGCATCTGAATATGAACATAAAGCGTTTACCTATTTCACACCCGCGCAGGTTTTGGCCATTCCCTTTTCGATTAACGACTGGCAAACACGTGATTATTTCAATGGCATCGTTACCTTTGACATTGATTTGGAAAATGGCATTAGTCAACGATCCAAAGTAGACCACTCTGACTTTTTAAATCTTGATGTTTGCGAGGATAATGCGAAACAAATCGATAATAATGGCGAGTTATTATGTTATCGCGCCTATAACTACTGGTATACAGCGCGGCCCACTCGATCAACTATCATGCAATCTGGTGAAGATTTGTATTTATATAGTCTGTCACGAGAGGGCATCAAAGCGAGTACGTTAAATGCCAGTGCTGAAACATTAGGAACGGTTAGATTACCTCAATTAGGCAATTAACTTAGCCTTCAAACAGATGCGAAACACTTTCTAAACTGGTAGGATTGCTGAATGGAAAACATTCAGAGCCTACTTAAACAACTGCAAAATGATCCAACTGTCGATGCTGATAATTTGGATCATTTAAAACAGCAGTTGACGAAAAACGAGCTTAGCGAAAGTGACTTTATTTCGGGCTTACATACCTTAAAAACTGAGCAAAAAATATCCGAAGCAGTCTACAATAAAGTATTCGATCTCATTCAACGCGCCAATGCAGAAACCCAAGTTTCTTCAAATGACCAAACGCGTATCGCCACGGAAACGAGTACAGAAAAAAACCCATCCAGTATTGAGACTGACAAGACCCGCATACAAACTGAAGTTGATGCTAATGCCACTGTAGTAAAAACCGATATCAATATCACGAGTGATGCAACAGTTGTTCAAACTGAGGTAGATCCGAATGCCACCGTTGTACAAACTGCCCTCGATACATCGCCACCTGACAGCGACGCAACCCATATGGCCGCACATCTCACCACCAAAGATGAGAATGCAACATTGGTCTCGGGTGATCAAACTTACCGTGAGCAAACAAAACCAACCGGTGATTATGCGCCTAGCGGACACTCGAAAAAACTAAAACCCGGTGGCGTGATTAAAGACCGTTTCATTTTAAAAAACGTGCTTGGTTCAGGTGGTATGAGTATTGTTTTTCGCGCACTGGATCTGAGAAAACAAGAAGCCAAAAACCAAAATCCCTATGTTGCGATTAAAGTCTTGGGTGATACATTTAGAAATCACCCATTGTCTTTATTAGCACTGGAACGCGAAACACAAAAAATCCAAAGCTTAGCGCATCCCAATATTATCACCGTATATGACTTTGACCGTGACGGTGAAAACATCTACATGACCATGGAATGTCTGGAAGGTCAGTCTCTGGATGAGGTTATTCGAAATAATAAAGAAGGGATGCCATTTGCAGAAGCCCAGCCCATTATAGAAGACATGTGCAACGCATTAATCTATGCACATTCAAAAGACATTATTCATTCTGACTTTAAACCTGAAAATGTTTACCACACGAAAAGCAGCGTCACCAAAGTATTGGACTTTGGCATCGCCCGGGCCAATAAAATGTCTGACAAGAAAAAAGCAGACACGGTCTTTGATGCGGGTTCGTTAAGCGCTCTTACCCCGCCTTATGCAAGCCTGGAAATGTTGCAAAATAAAGATCCCGATCCGCGTGATGACATTTATGCGTTGGGTTGTGTGACATATAAATTATTAACAGGTACGCACCCCTATAAAGATTTACAAGCGGATCTTGCGCAAAAAGCAGAGATGCATCCAACACGTATTAACAACCTGGATCGTCGTCAATGGCAAACATTGGTGGCTGCGTTAGCATTTAAACGCGAGGACCGCATAACTTCTGTCGAAGAATTTCTTGATGGCATTGAACCTAAAAAGAAACCACTCTGGGCTTACGCATTAGCCATCGGTGTGGTAATTTCAATCGGCGTTAGTGGATATGTGGGCACCAGTATTAGCGAACAAAATGCGGCACCCAAAGTAGTATTAACGCCTGATCAAGAAGCAAAAATCCTCAATTATCTGGAGATTGCAGACTTGTATTATTCGCTCGGTTACCTGGCAACACCACCCGGTGATAGCGCTTTAGATCAGTATGAAAAAATTCTGGAAATCGATCCGACAAATAAACCCGCTATTGAGGGCAAAAAGAAATTAGTCGATCGTTATCAAAAACTCGCTGCTATGAAACTTGAGTTAGGCGAATACGAAGAAAGCCTTCAATTATTAGAAACCGGCTTGTTAATTGAGCCGGAGAACGAAGAGCTGATAACCGCTCAAGAGAGTGTTAAAAAGAAGAAAGCAAATTTAAATTAGTCGGTAATCTCCCCTCTAAATCTTGAAAATAGTTGACCCTCTACCCTCTTTCCATTTTATTAACTGACCTCATTCTAGACCCACGATTTTTTTGTAGAATCTCGCCGAGTGTGGTATCCCAAAACTGACTATCAGGCTAAAATACACCTCGGCTGTGAGCCAAATCATAGTCAAAATGAAGAATTCCAATAAAATTAACCTACGTAGATCTGTAATATGAGCCCAAATGGGATGAAACGAATGAAAAAAGTACACTTTGTAATCATTATTTCTTTGTTATTTATTGGTTGTGCCGGTAGCCCCTCCAAGGAAGACGCCAAGGGCATGGAAGTTAACGCCAACGCTGACATCTCTCGAGACAATGTCGACAAACTCTATGTGGTTGATTGTTTACTGCCAGGACAAGTCAGGGCACTAGGACGATCCGCAAACTATATAACCGCACGACGTCCGATAAAAACCTCAGCCATAGATTGTGAAATACGCGGCGGTGAATATGTCGCTTTCGATCGCGCAGATTACGCAACGGCATTAAAAATATGGTTACCTCAAGCTAAAGCCGGAGACGCCGCGGCCCAAACCCACGTGGGTGAGATTTACGAAAAAGGCATGGGTGTTGAGCCCGATTATGATTTTGCCGTTGTCTGGTATAAAAAAGCTGCCAAGCAAGGCTATTCTCGCGCACAGATAAACCTGGGATACATGTATGAAAAAGGTTTGGGCGTGGAACAAAATATTACAAAAGCCATGAATTGGTATCGCAAAGCCTCTGGATTGCCTGATGAAGTGGCCTACGTTTCCTCTATCGAACTCACGCAAAAAAATGAAGAACTCGCTTCATTACGTGAACAAAACCAAAAACTGGAAGCTGAAGCGGATAAATACAAAAAACAACTCAAGCATTCCGAGCAAAAACTAAAACAATTGCGTTCTGAAGAAAACACAACTAAATCTGATATCACCGCCTTAAATAAACAAATCGAACAGCTGCAAACTGCGCTCAAAGAAAACGAAGGTAAAACAGAAACTAAAATTGTGATCAAAGAAGTAGTAGTGCCAGCAACCGTACCCATGCCAGTTCCTATTGTTGCCGGTGCTGCAATGCCACCCAAAGAAGTACAGCATTTGATTAACAAGCTGTTTAAACAAATTAAGGATAAAGAAGCTGATTTACAAAAACAAGGACAGATTATTGCAAAATTGAACACGCAAACTGCAGAATACAAAAACAAAATTTCATCTGTTCAATTACAACAATTGGCGTTGGCTGCGCCTGCCATTGAAATACTTGACCCTCCATTAGCTGTAACCCGTAGTAGCGGAAAACCCAGTATGCTGCTGCGATCTGCCAGAAAATCACAAGAAATTTATGGCAAAGTTACCGCCCCCGCTGGGTTAAAATTGTTTACTTACAATGAAAAACGTGTCTTTTTGAGACCAGACAGTAGTTTTAAAATACCAGTTCCCTTAGATTCTGAATTAGTACCCGTTAAATTGGTTGCTACAGATAATTCAGACAAAACCACAAATTTAGATTTCGTTATCAGTTCGCCAAAACGTTCAGCGGGAAGCGCTAAACCTTTGTTCACTAGCACCTTAAAACGCCAATTGAAAGGTGTTGAAGTCGGCAAATATTATGCGCTGGTCATAGGCAACAACGACTATAAAAACTTGCCTCAACTTAAAACCGCCATCAATGATGCTGAGACCGTCGCAAATGTCCTAAAGAACAAGTATGGCTTTTCAACCACCTTATTGATAAATGCTGATCGTTATCAAATTTTATCTGCCCTGCATAAGCTACGAAATGAACTTAACAAAGGTGACAATCTTCTTGTGTATTACGCTGGTCATGGTGATCTCGATAAAGTGAATGATCGTGGTTATTGGTTACCAATTGATGCCGATGCTGATAACTCTGCCAACTGGATTTCTAACGTGGCAATAACTGATATGTTAAATACCCTTGAAGCTAAACATGTCATGGTTATTGCTGACTCCTGCTATTCTGGCACGATGACTCGAACTGCAGTACCCAGAATTGATAGCACCATTCCTACTGAGATTCAGGAAAAATGGATTAAGCTCATGACCAAGAGTCGTTCACGTACCGTGTTGTCTTCAGGTGGTGTGCAGCCCGTATTGGACGAAGGTGGCGGTGGACATTCCATTTTCGCCAATGCATTTTTAAATGCACTAAACAATAATGATGATATTTTGCAGGGTTATGCCTTATATCGACAAGTATCAAGCAAAGTATCAAACAACTCGTTTAATACTCAGACTCCTGAATATGCGCCTATCAAACACGCGGGCCATGAAACGGGTCAATTCTTTTTTGTCCCTAAAACATAAAAATTTAGAAGTTATCTTATGCGTATTAGTCATTATTTCCTTTACTCAAGCATTCTTTGTTTTGTGTTTACAACAAATGTTGTTGCGTCCAGTCATGATTCAATTGAAGTTGATCTCAGTTTGGAAACAAATGAAGAAGTTACAGCGCAGGATGCAATTATTAACATACAACAAGATATAGTCGCATCATTTCTAAATTATCAAAATGAAGGTAATACACTTACGGGGGCTCAAACAAAACTCCTGAGTGATTTAAATGCACTAGCAGCGCCTGAAACTACCCAGGCACAAAAAAATACTTTCTATGAGGCACTTTCTGCTAAAAAGAGTTCAACCAGTAGCAACGTAACCAGAAAAACACCAGCAACAATTAGTGTGACTGGAATCAGTAAACGTTTGTCTGCCTTAAGGTCTCAAAGTAAACGTTCTTCATTTAGAAATTCCAGATCACGAAAACGCAATGGCAACACCTTACCGATGATATTTAGTCTCGACGATCGTGACCCCGGGGAAATATTTGATCAAAGTAACGAAGCAGGAGGATTGTTTGATCAACGCCTTAGTGGATTCATGACCGGTAATGTTGTTTTCTCAAAACAATCAGACACTGCGACTGAAACAGGATTTGATGGCACCACAACACAACTCACTGGTGGCGCAGATTATCGAATCAATAACCAGACTTTTGCTGGTGCAGCTTTAGGATTAGTCCGTGGCAGTCTTGACATGAAGAATAATGGCGGAGAATTAACTAATAACGCGGGTACAATTCTGGGTTATGGCAGTTTCAACATTAAACCAAATTGGTATATTGACGGCACAATAAGCTCTGGCGTTCGATATTTTAAAATGACACGTGCCATTACTTTTCAACTCGGAAATAATCCTGCGGTGAATACCAGCGCCAGCAGCGAACCAGAAAGTATCTATGCTGGATTTAGTCTTGGTACAGGTTTTGATAAAACCTTTAAAAATGGTCACAACCTGGCATTCATCGCAAACTTTAATTACAACATTTCAAAAATTGATTCCTTCTGCGAAGGCGCCTGTAATAACAATCCTCAGGCTTACAGTCTTAAAGTTGGCTCGCAAACCATAACCAGTAAAATGATCAATCTTGGTGGTCAGTGGAGTCAAACTATCAGTTGGGATTGGGGTGTCTTGATTCCACAATTCTCTGTCAATTGGGTAAAGGAATTTGAAGATAAAAGTGATTCCATTAACGCGTCCTTCACCAATGATCCGAGTGGAAACACCATGTCATTTAAGAGCGGCAACAAAGACTTAAGCTTTGTTACTGTAAAATTGGCTGCTTCTGCGATTTTCCCACGGGGATATTCCGGTTTCTTTCAATATGAAACTCAGCAATTTGTTGATGATTATCAACAATATACTGTCTCACTGGGCGCAAGAAAAGAATTTTAGCGATTGAAATTTGCTTCATTGATCGGCGATTTATATGAAAAACACCCAAATTATCATGAGAAATTACCCAAATTTATTAATATTGATCTTTCTCAGTTTCTTTATTAATGCCTGTAGTTCCCCTAAAGAAGAAAATTCAGCGACGATTTCTCTATCCTTACCAAGCCAGTTTAAAGCCAAACCGGGAATTTCCTCACGTGCATTTAGCAACGCTGAATTCAATTTCGAATCGCTAATCGTTACCATTCTAAGAGACGATATTGAATCCATTGTTGATTCAGTCGATTTACTGAATACAGGCAACCAAACCACTACGGTAAAGGTTCCGGCTCAAACATCATTAACCGTAATCGGCGAGGCTTTTAAAGGTGGGTTATTGCAATACCGTGGTGAAGTAAATGATATTATTTTAAAAGCCGGTGAGAAAAAACAATTAAAACTCCCCCTCAATAGCTCAATACTCATCGATATCGGGATTAATAACGCACCCGCAAATGGCAACCTAAACAAAGGTTTAGCTTTTTCCAACGACAATCAATTTGTACTTTTTGCTTCTAATTCGGATAACCTGGTTGAGAATGATAATAATGACGCGAATGATATATTCCTTCGAGATCTTAGCCTTAGCACCACAACTAATGTCAATTCAGACAAAACTGGCGCTATTGCCCTTTCCAGTAATATTTCTCAGGCAGACATTTCAGCCGATGGATCCTATGTCGTCTTTGCTTCAGATTCTGCAGACTATCTCCCCGCAGACATTAACCAACTGGAAGATATCTATTTAAAAAACGTCATTACCAACGAGATTACTCACATAAGCAAAGGTGTGGATAATATTTTTCTGGATGTGGCAAGCACCAATCCTCAAATCTCAGATGATGGCACCATTATTACTTATTATAGCGAAGCTTCCACTTATAATGACGGCACAGGCATCTATTTATACAATCGATTATTAGCTCAACCCATACCACAGCGAATTGCAAATAGTTCAAACAAGTTCGCACTAAGTGGAGATGGTAATTCGATTGTTTATATCGATAGTGATGGTTATTTAAATCACTACAATATAAGTACGAAAAAAGAAACTCTTATCAATGACGACCCCGGCGAAATAAATTTTAACGTCAGTCAAAATGGCGAGTTCGTTATTTTTTCAATACCGAATCCACCTTTGAGCTCAGAATCTGACATAAACAGTGATCAACGATCATCGATTAGTGCTCGTGCTGTTGCCGAATCAGATTTGGAACCCGGTCAAGTCTATCGATACTCACTCGCTGATAAATTATTTGAACATGTGAGCAAAAGCGCTATTGGAACTAAACTCGTTGGCGATCTGGATACGGCGGCACCTAATGTTTCAAATAACGGAAATTTTGCTGTATTTGGATATGACAACAAGGTCTATGTTAAAAATATAACAACTGGTAGATTATCTAAAATAACAAATGGCGATAGTGTTTTTATTAGTGCAGACGGTAAAAAAATTGGATACAACTTTGAAAGTCACATATACATTATCGACAATCCTTTGTATTTAGAACAGGTTATTGTTGATACCAAACCTACCACACCGACCACCTTAACTGTTGAAAGCTTTGGAAGCTATTTTAAACTTTCATGGTTAGCGGTTGATAATGCAAAATACTACCGTGTTTATCAACGCTATGAACGTGAGCAGGATGAAGGCGAAACACAAACTGTTACGGAAATTTATGAAACAACCGAGTTATCAATTATTGCGGATAAGAATATCTCAGCAAATATCGATTATCAGTTTAGTGTTAGCGCCATAAACGATGGCGGTCAAAGCATCATCTCCGATAAGATCGTAGCTACCTATGAACTTGACCTAACGCCACCTTCGGTTATTGATTTGGTTCCAACAGTCAACTCTGCAAATGTGGACATAGACTCCCCCTTTCGTATCACATTCTCAGAACCGATTACTGAAAGCTCTTTATCCATAGATCCAATTTACATAAATTATGATGGTGAAGGCATAATATTCGGAACAATGGATTTAAACACCAATAAAAATATTGTCACCTTCCAGCCTAGCGGCAGTTTACCTTACAACACTCAAATAATTCTTTATGTACCAAATTCCATTACGGATTTATCAGGTAACGTACTTGACCAGGAATATTCTTTTACCTTTAACACCCGACCTGTAGTCATTGATAATGATGCACCAGCAGTGGAAAACATTTTACCTGCAGATGGCGAAGAGTTTGTGCCGGTTGATAGTAATATCGTAATTAATTTTTCTGAAGCCATTAATGCCGCGAGTGTTAATACAAATTCTATATCATTAAGTGCCAATGGTTTTGCAGTAACAGCAGCTAATCTAAGCACGCTAAATAATACCGTAACCTATAACCCAAGTTTGGATTTAACTGCAGGTACAACTTATTTACTAACAATTAATACCGCGATAACCGATCTTGCGGGCAATAATTTAACCCAAGAATTTACCAGTCAATTTACTACACTGGTAGAACATCCGGTTCTGATTTCCCATTTCCCAGAGAATAATCAAGTTGAAGTTCCCCGTGAGACTGTTGTAAAAATTAATTTTTCTGAAGTCATAAGCGTGGCAAATCCCGATATTGCGTTTAAAGTTACTGACAGTGCAGGCAATAATGTCATTGGGTCTCACAACATTGTTAGCTCGATTTATAACTTTATTCCAAGCGGTGCTTTTCTCGCAAACGAACGATACCGAGTTGATGTCTTTGGCCAGGAAGTTTTAGATCTTGACGGAAATTCGCTTGATTCGGATTACACGTTTTTCTTCGAAACGGTAAAACCACCCATAGTCGTATCGCATATTCCTGAAATTAACGCGACAAATGTTCCTTTAAACACACCGATTTCTTTTACCTTGTCCGATAACACAACAACATATACAACCTTTTCGGATCTGATTGAATTGCGGGATCTTAGCGGTAATCTGATACCATTGACTAATCAAACTATAACGGGCACCACTGTAACAGCTTTCCTGATCAACGATCTTAACGAAGGCGAAACCTACAACGCCACTTTCAATAACAATGCCTTTAGTTCTACCGGCGTTCAAATGGAAAATGACTTTTCTTTTGAGTTTACTGCTGGCAATACCATTCTCGCTAATGCAGAAGGCTCCGCCGGCCAGCCTGTCGATATAACTCAATTTCCGTCATATGATGGTTTCGTTGACACATCTATCAGTTATTATCAAATTAACTTTGGTAGTTCTACCACCGATATTCCAATTGTCTGGTTGGAAAATTATTCTGAACCTGTCATGTTGTTCTATTCGTTATCCCCTTTAACATCGTTTGATATTGGTATTGCCATTCCCTGTGATAATAACGCTTGTATCTTACCAGAAGGTACATCAACGGTTTATCTTGCTGTGGATGGAATTGAAACAAACAATGGTGGCACATACACAATCCGCTCTGGATTTCCTCAAATTGCATCCACCTCAAGTGTTAATGTCGCAACCGGTTTAGTGAGTTTTCAAGCTCCTGGCGACATCAATCATATTCTCGTGAATGGATTAACCGCTGGCTCGCAATACCATATTTCGATCCCCGACTTAGGCGATGCTTCGCTGACCTTAAAGTCAATGCAAACAGGTGAACCATGTACACTAAGTGAATTCGTAGGATCGACAAATTTAGTTTGTGAATTCCATGCGAGTTTTAATAACAGTATTCTGCTTGAAATAACTGGCAACAATATTGTGAATCTTCCCTTCTCGAAAACAATCGATATTAAGAAAATTATACAAACCGCTAGTCCTTCAATGGCCACGTCTAACCAAGTCCAATTTTACAAATTTTTTGGTTTGACGCCCAATGTTCCCCATGCTGTTAATTTGTCTCTACCAGCTACAGTTGTTGGAGCCGGCGATGTGAATATGAAACATCACTACCGTGTGTTTACGTCGAACTGGCAGCAACGAGCTTGCATGGGAATATCAACACCAAACAATGAAACTCAAGCCTGCGTAGCGATACCTGATAACAATGGTATCTTGTATATTGATATGGTAATTGATGATCCAAGTTTGAACGGCTCTATTTCAATTGCCTCATTAGCCGCTGGTAATTCTATTGTTCAAATTGACGAGTTTATCGAAGGAAATGTTGGGATTAATGGTGTAATCGGTGGCGTGCATTACCTAGAATTATCAGGACTACCGGGAACCTTCGACTACACCCTATCGTTAAGGGCCATAAATACCGTTTCGACTGGTGCTATTCTGTCGGTTTACAGTAACAATTGGGCCCAAAAAACCTGCGAGAGATACCATGATTTTGATGTAGCGACATGCGAATCAAATCCTGGAAATAATGGCGGTAAAACATTTATGACGCTCAGCTACCCTGTCATTGACGCTACACCACCAACATTCGAACTTTTATCTGGAACGTTAAATCCGACAGCGTTAACTCATACAATCCCTGCCACTTCAGCTACATTAAACGTTTCACCTTCGGAATACGTTAGCATTAGCGGATTGTCGGGATCGTCAATTTATGCTGTGACCTTAACAAACTATTCATCCGCTGATCCAAACAGAGTTCTTCCTGGGCTTGATGTTTTTACGGATAATTGGATTACACCGGCTTGCCTCTCTTTTGAAACGTCCAACATTAACTCCATTTGCTTAGCAAATATAACTGGCTCAATAAGTGATGGGCAATTGAACTTAGTCGCTTATGATGAATTGGACGCAGTACCTTCTCACACATCTGATTTAACGGTAACCGAAGTTTCAACCACAGAAATTGGTGGTAATCTGCCTTACTCTGAACCAGGTGCTGGTTTAACTGAGTTCTTTAAAGTTTACAAAGTTAGTAATCTTGTAAAATATTCGACAAAAGAAATTATAGCGAGCATAAATAATAATTTACCAACAGCGAACAATTTTTACGTGGTTTCAGGTAATCTTGATAAATTACTATGCGAAGGAATACCTATTAACAGTAGTGATAACGCTTGTACGACGGTTATTCCAACAACAGAAATTTATATCGTTATGGATCTAAGTGGTTTACAAACCAATTATACTTATACCATTGATGTGAAAGATGCTGGCCCAGGTTAAATCCACATTTTTGTAGCCTGGCTAAAGCTTGCGTAACCCAGGAAAGAATTAGTACGAGATAAACCGGGAGGCCACAAAAACTACCCTCTTCGCCAGATTGTACCGCTTGCTGCATCTTCTAATATGATTCCTTGACCTTGCAATTTATCGCGAATTTCATCAGCCTTTGCCCAGTTTTTTTCTGTCTTAGCTGAGTCTCGCATTTCAATTAAGTTATCAATTTCGGAATCACTTAACCCAGAAGCATCATTGGAAACACCTTGTAAAAAGGCCTCAGCATCATCCTGAAGCAATCCCAAAATATTTCCCAATTCTCGTAATATCTGACCAAGTTCACCCGCTTTTTGTAAATTTCCATCGGCTTTGTACCCGTTTAATTCGCGGGTAATTTCGAACAATACAGCCAAAGCTTCTGCCGTATTAAAATCATCGTTCAATGCCGAATTAAATGCGCTTTTGTAGTTTTCGTCATTTTCTGCTGCTGATTCTGGCAAACCCCGAAGTGCAGTATAAAATCGATCTAATGCAGATTTGGCATTATCCAGATTTGCGTGTGTATAATTTAACGGGCTGCGGTAATGACTTGTCAAAATAAAATAACGCACAACTTCCGGTTGGTACTGTTTTAAAACTTCACGCACAGTAAAAAAATTGTCCAGGCTTTTAGACATTTTCTCTTCATCAACCATGACATGACCGTTATGCATCCAGAGATTTGCAAAACACTCACCTGTTGCTGCTTCGGATTGTGCGATTTCGTTTTCATGATGAGGAAATTTCAAGTCCATGCCACCGCCATGAATGTCAAAGTTGTTCCCTAAACAATGAGTCGACATAGCAGAACATTCAATATGCCACCCCGGTCGACCATCACCCCAAGGCGAATCCCAAGCAGGTTCTTCAGGTTTGGATGATTTCCATAACACAAAATCAGAGGCTTCTTTTTTCGCTGTGTCAACGTCTACCCTGGCGCCGGCTTGATCCTCTTCCAGGTTTCGCCCGGATAATTTTCCATACGCTGGAAATTTCTTTGTTTCAAAATAAACATCACCATTGTTACCCTGGTAAGCAAAACCTTTGTCAACCAGACTTTTAATCATGGCAATAATTTCTTCCATGTGTAAAGTTGCCTTTGGCTCATCATCAGGGGGCGTAACGCCTAGAGCGGTTGCGTCCTGATTCATTTCTTCAATAAATCTTGTGGTTAATGTTTCTATGGTTTCGTTATTTTCGTTTGCCCGTTGAATAATTTTATCGTCAATATCGGTAATGTTACGAATATAGGTCACCGCATTTTGCCCGTATATTTCACGTAGATAACGACTCACCACATCAAAAACCACCAATACTCTAGCGTGCCCAATATGGCAATAATCATAAACAGTCATGCCACAGACATAAAGTCTTACATTATTTTTATCGATCGGCGTAAACGTTTCTTTCTTCTTGGTTAAACTGTTATAAATTTGAAGCATAAAATACTCTTTATTGTTTGGTTCGCCATGAGTATGTAGCGCATACCCAGGATAAATTTAAAAATATCTGACTAATTCAAAGTTGACCATTTAACCACTTTACTGGCCGCGTAAAAACAGTTTATCCAACTCTTTCATAGACATTTGAACCCAAGTAGGTCGCCCATGATTACATTGACCACTGCGCTCTGTTCTTTCCATATCCCTCAATAAGGTATTCATTTCAGGAATGGTTAGCTGCCGATTTGCACGTACAGATCCATGACAAGCCATGGTCGCTAATAATTCGTTTATGGATTCTTTAATACGTTCAGTCGTTCCAAACCTTAACAAGTCAGATATGACATCGCGCACAAGCTGATCCAAATTACCATCTTTTAACATGGTGGGGATCTCTCTAATCACAATGGTTTCAACTCCCATTCGTTCGATTAAAAACCCAAATCGTGAGAATAATGACTTATTGTCTTCAGCCGCACCTGCCTCTTTTTCACTAACATGTAAACTTATCGGCAATAATAATGGCATGGTAACGATTTTTTGTGTTTCATACCCACTTTTCATGCGTTCGTAAGTAATGCGCTCATGGGCTGCGTGCATATCAACAACGACCATACCGTTTTCATTTTGGGAAAGAATAAATACGCCATGCAATTGGGCAATAGCGAATCCCAATGGTGGCTTTATCTCTGACGATTGTGAGATTGTATTCTCAAACCTTTGCTCCGAAGGATTGGAATAATCCTTTACCGCAGATTGATGCAAACCTTTATATGCTGAAATTTGTTCAGCAACCCTTAACGCCATATTCTCTTGTTGTGTAATTTGTTGTCTTGGTTGCGGGTAAGATTGCTGAGGTTGTTCGACGCTATTCGCAAATGGTTCAGCCACCTGGTTTGCATCTGCTTGAGGTTTAACCTGGGCAAGAGATTCATGTAAGCTACGAAACAAAAAGTCATGCACCATGCGGCCTTCTCGAAATCTAACCTCATGTTTGGCAGGATGAGCATTAACATCAACTAGTGCAGGGTCTAGCTCAAAAAAGAGAACGTAGGCGGGATGCCTACCATGATAGATAACGTCTCGATAAGCCTGCCGAATGGCATGCGTCACTAATTTGTCTTTGACCATGCGACCATTTACATAGAAATATTGCAAGTCTGCTTGGCTACGAGTATAGGTTGGCAATCCCACCCAACCAAAAATATGTAAACCAGCGGCCTGCATTTCAATATGAATGGCGTTTTCGATGAAAGCTTTGCCACACACATTGGCAATTCGTCGCTCTTGTGAATGACGATCCAATGCAGGATGTAAACTAAGTATTGGTCGCTGATCATGCCGTAAACTAATACCAATACCAAACTTGCTCAGACCGATGCGCTTGATAACATCTTCAAGATGATTGAACTCTGTTTTTTCCGTTCGCAAGAACTTACGACGAGCAGGCGTGTTATAAAATAAATCACGCACTTCGATAGTTGTTCCTCGCGGATGGGCAACTGGTTCAGGTTCTTGATGAATCTCCCGTCCATCTGCTCTCACCCGCCAACCAGAATCTTCATCTGCTGTTCGGGTTTTTACATCCAATCGCGATACAGAACTTATGCTGGGTAATGCCTCACCACGAAATCCCAAACTTGAAACCCGCTCAAGGTCTTCAACTTGATAAATTTTACTCGTTGCATGACGACTTAGTGCCAAAGGCAAATCGTCTTTGATGATTCCACTGCCGTTATCTGTTATACGAATTAAACGGACACCGCCTTGTTCAATGTCAATATCGATTTGTGTCGCACCGGCATCAATGGCATTTTCCAGTAGCTCTTTCACAACCGACGCAGGACGCTCGACAACTTCACCCGCGGCAATTTGGTTTGCTAATTGAGGGGATAGTTGTTTGATGCGTGATAATTTTATAGCAGAGTTTTCAGACATGGGTTTATCAATTTCAAATTACGCATTATAGCCTTTTTTTAATTTTTATAAGCAGTTTGCTCAGATAAAACCATTGTCGATTAAACATCCTGAGCAGAAAACCATCACTTGTCGGCTCATACCTGACTTACATTGTAGGTTATAAGCCCTTGTTTTTATGAATAATAACCATTAATTGGTCTTCTTATTTTTCTTGTGATTTTCTCTATTCCCTGCTATCTTTAAGGTCATAGAGAACAAGGAAATTATGCTTATAAATACCGAAACTTAACAACATAAATCTGCGAATAAGTTTGATGTAGTACCGATTAATATGCCGCAACCAAACACCAATTTATCAGTTCTCAAGTTTCGCAAAAATAAAGGTTATTAATAATACAAGAGAGGTCAAAACAATAGGCGATTAGAATTTACCCTCGAGTTCATTGCAAGCTATTAACCACGGCAAGCAAAGACTCTCCCCTGGCGAATCAGCTGTGTACTTCTTCAGAGCTTTTTCGCCTTTTTTATTCACCATTACCCAAACAAGAAACGATCATTATCCGTCACTATAATAAGATTTATTGCGACTTTTGATTTAACTCAGCCAACAATACCGCTCGCACACTTTCGAACACCTTCGTATCCGACATGGATGCAATCATTTTAACGACATCTTCTGGCTCATCAGCCTGGTGCATTTTCAGCGCCATATTGCGTAATTCTACAGCTCGCGCACTGACTGACATTGAAGACAAAGAGACAAACCAATGTTGCATTGAATCATCATCAAGCAACAGTTGTATCAATGAGACAAAATTATCCTGTAAATTTGACATGTACAAAAACCTTTAACCTGATCAAAATCAAAAAACACGTCATACTAACAGCGACAGCAAAAAATGAAACAGATATTATTTTTATTTAATAAAAAATGGGGCAAGAAATGTAAAGAAAAAGAACCCAAGTGGAATTGCAAGGGTTACAAATGCAATGAATATAACAAACGCGTAACTAATTAAACATTCGAACAAATCAGGCCAAGACGTTGCACCAATAAATGAAAATAACTCCTGTTCGTATGCTTCAACAATTATTTTTATGACCTCCATAATACCTCCTTTGAGACATTAACGTGAGTTCCATAAGTCATTGGACTAATGCATAGCCATGACGTTCCGTGTGCAACTGTACTCCTTTATCGTTACTGACCGGCAATGAAGAATGCAGCATTTACTGTGCCTTGTTTAATGTCTTGCCCATGAACAAGTGATATAAAATAAGAATAAGCCTAATTCTCAATCGAAGTTGAGGAAAATTGTGTAATCCAAACCTAAGAGCACTCCGAACAAGCCTATAGCGAACTATAATTAATTCACTAAGCGTTACTAATTCGTTCATTTAGTTCATAAAAATGATCAATGGCCGATAAAATTCTTAGAGATTATCTGACTTTATGGGCATTTCGGAATTCAACTAAAAACATGATAATGACATATTTACCCGTTGTATTAATATTATTTGGCTCAGTTCTACTTTGCGTTGCTCTGCGATCAGCAATTCACATTTGCCAACAACAAGATCTTTCCACCAAAGGCTGGAAAGTGCTATCAACACTTATCTTGTTTTTCCTTATCACCTACTTGGGAATTGCCTATTCCTTCTTTGTTACAGAACACAAAGATTATAATCATGAACTATTTATTTCCGTCATTCTTTTCGCAGGCAGCATATTTGTCCTCATTGTCACAAACATGAGCTACAACTCGATTAGCAAAATTAGAGAGCTCGTCACCAAAGAAAGTAAACTCGCGCGGCATGACTTACTGACTAACTTGCCTAATCGAATTTTATTTTATGAAAAAATTGATGCTGAAATTCAAGCGGAATACGAAAATAATAATCAATGCGCCATTCTACTCATGGATCTTGATCGCTTTAAAGATATCAACGATACCTTGGGGCACCACTATGGTGATAATTTGTTGAGACTGGTTGCACCACGTTTACTAGGCTCAATCCGCCCAATCGATTCTGTCTGTCGATTAGGTGGTGATGAGTTTGCGGTGCTTTTACCTGGCCTCAACAAAGAACAAGCTATAACTACTTCACTTAATATTGCCAAACAAATGGAAAAATCATTCCTGATTAATGGGCATAATCTCAATGTCGGAATCAGTATTGGCATAAGCCTCTATCCCGAACATGGACAAAGCATTGAAACATTAATGCGCTGTGCAGATATTGCAATGTATGTATCAAAACGAGCGGATGCAAATTATGAAGTTTATGATCCAGAAAAAGACAAACATAATATTATTCGCTTGAATCTTGTTGGGGAAATACTTGATGCCATAACTAAGAATCAATTCATTTTATACTATCAACCCATCATCGACATTGAAAAAGGTTCAATTGTTAAAGTAGAAGCACTCATTCGGTGGCAACATCCCATCAATGGATTAATTTTTCCTGATGACTTTATTGATTTGGCAGAACAATCAGGTTTAATTAAACCACTTACCACATGGGTGCTCGAAACGGCAATCGAACAATGCGCAGTATGGCTTGAAAGCGGAATAGAACTTTCTGTTGCGATCAACCTCTCGACAATTAATCTCCAAGATATGGATTTGGCCGACCAAATTAAACAAATGCTCAAAAAACGAAATGTGCCAGCACATTTATTAATAATGGAAATTACCGAAAGCAGTATGATGAAGAATCCGAAAAAAGCGTTTGATGTCATTCAGCAGCTAGATAAGCTGGGGGTAAAACTCTCGATCGATGATTTTGGAACAGGTTACTCCTCCCTGTCCTATTTAAAACAAATGCCCAAGGGAGAGCTGAAAATCGATCGTACATTTGTAATGAATATGTTTAACGATGACAATGATGCAATCATTGTTCGATCCACCATAGATTTGGCTCATAATACCGGTAGATCCGCCCTGGCTGAAGGTGTTGAAGATCAAGAAACTCTGAACCTACTAGAAATCCTCGGTTGTGATAAGGCACAGGGTTATCACATTTGTCGACCCATACCTGTGGAAGACCTAAATAATTGGATGTTAGAGTGCCAATGGAAAGTTCAACAGAGCCCACCACAAAAAAAGATTAATTATTCATAACAATCTGACTAATTTCATGCTCGACTCTCATAAATGCATCCACAACATCAGGATCAAAATGGGATCCACTTGAAGCTTGAATAACTGCTGTCGCTGCTTGGTGAGAAATAGGCTCCTTATAGGGGCGTTTTACGATGAGCGCATCATAAACATCAGCAACCGCCATAATGCGTCCTGCTAACGGAATCTGCTGTTTTCTCAAACCTTGTGGGTAACCAGATCCATCCCAATGTTCATGGTGTGTGTAAACAATATCTTTTGCTACCTCTAAAAATTGTGACGAACCCAATTCACGTTCCGCTCGCTCAATACCTAACTTACCGAGTTCCGTATGAGACTGCATAACTTTACGCTGCTTTTCATCTAATGGGCCTTGATTTAGTAATATCTCATCGGGCACCCCAACTTTTCCAATATCATGCAATGGGCAAGTTTTGTAAAGAAGTTTAATGTAACTATCTGTTAGCGTATTTTTGTACTTCTCGTCTTCTCGCAATTTGTTCGCAATTTCTCTAACATATAATTGAGTACGTTTTAAGTGGAACGGAGTCACATTATCATTGATTTCAGCCAAAGCTCCCAAGCAATAGACTGCTACATCTCTGGCAGCAGATATTTCTTGTGTTCGTTCATCCACCGCACGCTCAAGATTATCATTTTGATTCGATAGTTTACGTTTGGCGTCGGCTAATGCGAGGTGCGTCGCCACACGTGCCCTAACAATTGGGCGACTCATGGGTTTGGTAATATAATCCACGGCACCTAAGGATAAACCGGTAATTTCATCATCCATATCATCTTTGGCGGTAAGAAAAATTATCGGAATATCCCTAGTTTTGGAATTTGCTTTTAAATGTTGACAAACCTCATACCCGTCCATATCGGGCATGATAATATCTAACAAAATGAGATCTGGCTTGGAGTCGTCATTAGCCCTCAACAATGCTTGTTCACCACTTTTTGCAACAGCTATTATATATTCATCTACCAACAGCTCGTTAAGCACATTAATATAAAAACGCTCATCATCAACAATTAAGATTTTAAATTTTTCTTTTCCCAACATCACTTCTCCAAATTACACCGCTATAACAAACCAATCTTGCATTTGTTTAAGCTTTTCTAACGCCACGTCAAAATCGTAATTATTGACATCTCGAATCAAACTATAAAATAGCGCCTTTCGATCTTCATCCCCACTCAATAAGTCACCGTTGAGGTCAATTTCGTTAATAAGCGACAAAACTTTTGGATCGCCGGCTTGAAGATAACGGGTGATTTTTTCCAGTAATATCTCATTCAACTCCAACCCGACATCGCCATCGCCATCGCTTTTTTTAATCATTTCGATGTTACCATCTACCCATATTTTTAACGCTGATATAGTCTCATTAAAAACTGATTTTAGATTTTCAAGCTCAGCTGTTCCGGGTTTCTTATGAAGCCTCAACGACATGGAAACCGGCTTAATCGCCTCATAAATATATAGTGCACCAATATTTCCAGAAACACCATACAAGGTATGACAAAGTCGTTTAGCTTCTGTGAAATCGCCATTATCGAGATAACTCATAAGCTTTGATACTGTATTTTGATGATCTGCCAAAAATTCCGTCAACAATTTATTATACAAGTCTTGATTATTTCCAACCCGGTTTAATCCGTATTGCATATCTATCCCTTGCAAATTGACCAAAACCGCCGGACTACTTTTCTTGTGTGTATCAGAGGATGGGCTCGGCTCCAACCATTTCGAAAGTGTATTAAATAACTTAATTGGATCAATTGGCTTAGCAACATGTTCGTTCATACCAACTAATAAACACTTTTCTTTATCGCTAGGCATAGCGTGCGCTGTCATCGCAATAATCGGGAGATCCGCTATTTTACTATTAGTCCTGATTCTTGCTGTTGTCTCGTAACCATCCATCCCAGGCATTTGAATATCCATTAAGACCAATTCATAATGCTTGTTGATCAACTGATTTATGGCTCTTTCGCCGTTATTTGCCACGTCAACATTCAATCCCATATTCTGCAATAGCTCACATGCCACCTGCTGATTAATTTCATTGTCTTCGACAAGCAATATATCACCTGTAAGCGCATTATCTATGGATTCATCAAAATGGATTAATGGTTTGATAGAATCACCAACCAATATTTCAATCATCATATTGAATAACAAAGATGTATTAATGGGTTTAAGTAAAAAACCATCAATAGCAAGATCCTTACTTTTCGCTTGAACCTCTTCTAGCTCAAAGGAACTCAACATAAGAATGACCGGAATCGAACTGAAGCTAGTGTTTGAACGAATGCACTGTGCGGTTTCTATCCCATCCATCATCGGCATTTTTCTATCTAGCAAAATCAAATCGAAATTACCGGATGCTTGTGATGACCACTCTTCCAGTAACTCTAGGGCCTCACTTCCAGATGAAACAACCTGAACACTGAATGACAGTGATTGCAACGCCTCCCTAATCAGACCCCGTGCAATCGCATTATCTTCAACGACCAACACTTCAATTTCCTGAAAACCTGACCGCTTAACCTCGAATGCTGGTTTTTCCCCAAGCGGACTCAAGCTGAGTTCAAAGAAAAATTCACTACCGTGCCCCACGGTACTCTCAACATTAATCTTGTCTCCCCCCATTAATTGGACCAACATTTGGGAAATTGCCAAACCAAGTCCTGTACCTTCAAATTTTCGAGAAAAAGAAGGATCAACCTGAGTGAACGCTTGAAATAATTCAGGAATTAACGAAGTATCAATACCAATTCCTGAATCTTTCACGCTAAATCGAATATTACTAGTTATCTGAGTATTACCTCGTTTTACAACGGTTATAACTATCTCACCCGACTCCGTGAATTTAACTGCGTTTGTTGCGAGATTAACTAACACTTGTGTTAGCCTTATGGGATCTCCTATCAGATGATTACTAATATTGTTATCTATCGCTAAAAGAACTTCGAGCCCTTTTTCTTCCGCTTTGAGACTTATCTGAGAACACACATTGTCAATTACGTCCTGCAAACTAAATTCACGTTCCTCAATATGTAATTTACCCGCTTCGATTTTGGAAAAATCTAATATATCGTTGATAATCTCCAGCAAATTATTGCCAGACATTCTAATTTTAGATAAATAATCCACCTGCCTCGTATTTAAGTCAGTCTTATCTAACAAATAAGATAGACCGATTATCGCATTCATTGGTGTGCGTATTTCGTGACTCATATTTGCCAAAAAACTACTTTTCGCGTTGGCTGCAGATTCAGCTTCCTGCTTCGCTGTTAGTAGTTGTTTGGTTCGTTCTTTTACCTCACTTTCTAAGGACATGTTAGAAGCTTTTAACGATTGTTGTGCCAATTCCAATTCAGACATGGCACTCGCCAAACGTTTCGTCCTTTGATTAAAGGATTCCTCCAAAATAGAAAATTCACCACGAAAGTTACCCTCCAGAGAATTTAACAAATCATCACCACTAACCGTTTTCAGGTTAAGTTGAAGACTCATTTTTTTTAAGGGTTTCACCACCAAATAAAACGTCACCGCCATCAATGAAAAAACACCAATCATCAACACAAAAAATTGACTGTAACTCATGGACTCGGTAATACTCGATACAGCAGAAATCACGTTACTTTTAGGTAAAAACACTAATAGCCGCCAATCGGTTTCAGGTACATGAAAAATTAGTGCTGTGCTGGATTCACCGAATATCGGATCCAATTCAATTTCCATGTGTTCTAATAGAAGCTCATCCACATGTTTCATGGATTCGTTATTCAGTATATTTAGTGCCAATAATTGAGATTCACGAATATCAATATTGAGGATTGTTTTTTGAAATAGCGATGCGATTTTATTCAGCTTTTGGTTGCTGTTTATATTCCCATGACTTCGGAAATAACTGTTCTCAACAATATTGATAAGATTTCCGTACTCAGGATGTTGTTTAACAAAATGACTAAAACGCGTAAGAGATCCCGGTTTGTTTTTTTGAAATTCATTGGGCGATACGACAACATTACCAAATCGATCGAGTAAAAAACTATAACCTGAAAACCGATTTACATTTTCGTTTAGTATTTTTTGCAAACCTGTTAAACGTAAGTCTACTGTTGAAACGCCATAAAACTTATCATTTCGATAGATGGGAATAGTAGACGTGACCATCGGTTCAAGTGTATAGGGATCCGTATATGCCTGCGACCAAAATACTCTGCCTTCCGGTAGATATTTCGCAGGTACATACCAAGCTTCATTGTGATACCCATTACCGTTAGCGACATTATAATCATCAAAATAGATTAGTTTATCTGTGTGATCACGTCCCCAAAAAAAAGATCGACGCTCGCGGTTTTCATCAAACAATTTTGGTTCCGGCCAAATTCCACCACCTGCAATCAAAACAGATTCTGACGATTCACCCAATATTGACGGTATCACATCCATGTGGAGTTTTTCATCTAAACGTAAACTGGCACCTAAATTTGCCAATGCTTTAGCCGTGGACTCGGCTTTACTTAAACGCTCTTTTATCTCTGCGACAATGGTATTTCCGGATGTTGCAGCTATTTGAAAAAACTGTGACTCCAATTTTGGTTTGACTACATGATTTATAGAAACCAACGTTATCGCAATCGTGGTAATAAAGATGATCGATGCCAGTAAGCCGAGTCGAAATGAAACGGAACTGTAAAAATTGATTCGTTTTTTTGAATTATTAGTGTTTATTCCATCACCCATTTTTCTAAACCATTCCTGTAACAATTTCCCCTGGTGTTAGTTTATTTATCATTGCCGTCGTTTCTTCTGAGGGCATTACACCCAATAAGCTCGACAATGTTTTTCGACAGTCTTGATAAGCTTGTATGGCATGTGCTTTTTTACCCATGTTAATGAGAATATCAATTTTTATGCGATATAAATCCTCATCCAACTCATCAAGAAGAATTGCTCTATCAGCAATCATTAACGCCTCATGCCAAGAAGCGTTCTCTATAAATCGGCTTAGCGACAACTTTATTGCCATCAAGACTTTCTGTTTAATATTTTTTTGAAATCGATAATTTGAAGCATCCTGACTTTCGCTTTCCAAGTAGTGGCCTTTGTAAAGCCGCAACATTTCATCAATATTAAATAATAAAGCTCTATCATCATGCGCTTGATTCAGACACCAACTAATTTTCCCAAGAAAATGCTGAACCGCAGCAATATCTACCCAAACGTAATCTGGATTTAAACCAACATAGCCGTCTTTAAAAACAATCGACTTATTGCTACCCAGTATTTTCCTCAAACGGTGCACGGTAGTATAAAGGGCTTGCTGTGCTTCATCTCCTTCTGAATCGCTCCATAACAAGGTGGAGATAGCGTCTTGGCCCACACGCCAAATGCCTGAAGATATAATGGCTTTCAAAAGCAAAAAAGGTTTACCGATGGCTTTCGTCGATGAATTTAAGACTCGCCCATCGTGGATGACTTTAAAAGTCCCCAATGTATATATTTTTATAGACCATGGCCAGTTATCGAATTCTATAAGGTCCATTCTTGATTCTAAACCAGATATCTTAATCTGATCAATAACGTGTTCCACTTCAATTCGATGCTGTAAAGCGAATTGAAAAAATCCTACCATTTTTTCCGAATCCCAACCAGGATAATAAATAAAGCCATAATCCTTAGCCAAATCGAAGGCGTGCACTATTTTTTCTTTTGCTCGGTTTGGCAAATCTTGTTTCAATGCTAATTCTGTCTCCAGTATGAAACAACGGTATAGGTAAAGATTGCAATTGATAGATTGGCTCTCGATTCGAGCATTTTCCAATTGAATTTCTGCTTCGTAAAATTTCTCTACCGCGATTAAAATTTCTGCGTACGTGGTACGAAAGCCCGGTGATGCAAAGGGAAACGTAAGGGATGCATTAGTTTTTAAACAAATCTCCGCATACTGAATAGCGTTGTCAAAATCGCCCTTCAAATATTCTAATCTAGCAACAAAATCAAAATAAAGCGCAGCATGTAATTGCGCCTCCATATTCAATTGGGAAAGGAGTTCTTTTCGAATGATTTCCGCACTCTTTAAATCTCGACCAATTAAACACGCAAATCCTTTTTGTACCAATAGCAAAAAATTCCAATAGAATATCCCAGTTTGTTCAGCAATAACCAATCCTTTGTCAGCAGCTTCTTTGGCTTGATCACTTCTACCTGCCATCCAACTATCAATAGAGCTCATCAAATACCAACCAATCTTCCCCACAGGATTGTTATTCTTTTCAAAACTGCTCTCATATATTTTATCTAGTATTTTTTCGACTTTTGCTTTATCACCTTGCCACAAATACTGATAAAATAAATTTATACCAACTAAAACTTGATGCTCAGAATTCGCATCCACCTCCAATAGTTTCATATCATGAGAAACGCGTTTTTCCCATTCTAAAAGATCAGGATGTGTTGGCTCGCAAAACAAGATCGCCGTATGCATATTGGAAGATAATCGTGCACATAATTCAATATTCTCTGATAAGTTTGCCTCACGAAAACTAGCGGTTACCGTTTTTATCCATGGCTTGACTCGATCGAATGCCCTCCAACTTAATAAGATAGATTCGAAAATACCGCAAATACAATGTATTTCTGCTGTAGTATTTTTTTCTCGTCGAAACAAATCATATGCATTGGTAAAATGACGATAGGAAGATTCCTGATCAACACCTAATTCACAATGTGCTTGCCAGTAAACCAGCCAAGGATAATAATTAAGAACATAAACCGGTATTTTGTTGATCCACTCCAACAATAATATACTTCTACCCTCATTCAGGTAGTTTTCTGCATAACGTTCAATAATCTTAGCCGCTCCCATCCAGTCTTCTGCTTCAATATATAACTCAATCGCGCGATCTATTTTTTTGTTACTTGCCAGTTCAAGCGCTAATCCAGATTTCAAATTCAATAACTCGTCATGACTAAAGAGCTGCTTGGATTTATTAATGAGAAATTCCCTAAATAAGGGATGGTAAAAATAGATATTCTTTTCTTCAACACTTTCAGTGATAAAGTAGTTTTTATCACATAATTCTTTGAGCACGTTCTTAGAATTTCCATCAGGTAAGAGATATAGGGTATTCTCACAATCTATCTCCTTTAAATAAGCTGACTTGAGCAAAAATGTCTGTAGTTCGGCATCGGTTTTTTCAAATATTTCACTTGCGAAATAGTCGAACAATATCGATTTATCCTGACTATCAATTTTTTTGTCGCTTATTGTTTTTGATTTAAGTAATTCAAATAGCAATATTACGCCTGAAACCCAGCCTTGGGTTAAATTTACAATATCTTGTAAAATACTATCGTTAAGAGTATTCCTGGTTAATAGTTTTGCTAAGGATTTTATTTCTGAATGATTCCATGCCAGATCTTCATTGTTAATAACACCTAAAGATCGCTTAGCACGTAATCGTACAAATTGGCTATTTACGGCATGACGACTAATAACATATATGTGAATTCCCGCTTTTTGAATTTGCATTAACCCTTCAACAAAGTCTTCATGGAAGGAAGCATTCTCTGGTATGAGGTGGTAGTCATCAAACACAATTGCCAAAGGCGAGTCGATTGATTCTTGCAATTCTTGAAAAAAGCGTTTTGAAAAAGTCGCATATTGAGGTTTATAGGGTAAACTCAATAACTGCTGTGATGTTTCAGACTCAGGTAGTGATTTCTCTAAACCAGATAACAAATAGTGAAAAAATGTCGCTATATCCGCATCAGATTCATCAATTTGATACCAAACACAAGGGATGTTTTCTGATTCCAGGAATGAATTTACAAGCAATGACTTACCACTACCCGCGCTGCCTTCCACCCAGACGATGGGATTTTCGCTGTTGGTTCTCAATTTCTCAAATATTACTTGCCGGTTATAAGCCAGGGGAATTTTTGGGCGTGCAATTTTTGCAGAATTCTTGACAGCGTTAATAACTTTCCTCATGAAAGTTACTCCTAATTGTTCTTGTTTTAAGACGTGGTTTTTTCATTCATCATCAACGAAATGAACGTTTAACAACCACGATGTAAGTAATAATGTGACAAAGATACGCACCCTAGACTTACAGTTGACTTACATTTATTGAATTGCAGTATTTTAGCTTTCAATTACCAACTTTTGTTAAAAAGCTGTTGACATTTTTCGGTCTTTTATTGAACACCATCTATTATAAGTGCTTGCTCGCATTCCTATTGGTCACTAATTGCACTATTACTTAATTTGAACAATCATTAGATAAAACAAAATCAACTGATCAAAGGTTACTATGCTTCAAGTAATTGGAGTGGAAATGTTGCGAAAGATAACTTTCACAAGGGATTGCTTTGTTTAAAACTCACTGTCAGTAATTCCCAAATATGAGCCCTTAACAATTAGTGCTCCGGTAAATCAGGATAAAAATGCCGCACGGCACTTCGAAACACATTCCTTTTCTATAATTTATTGTTTTTTTAAAAGTGACACAGTTTGCAGTTTTTTAACTACAACTAAGAACTTAAAAGTATATGCCTCATCAAGTTAATGCAAACAATTCTATTCAGTTTTGATAAACTGCCACTTTTAACTTTCGCAAGATATAGAGATTTACCATCTTCCCATTCTCTCGATATCATGTCATCTAACATTCCTAAGCAACTAACAATATCAGTAGTCTACGGTGGACCCCATCATTCAAACAACTAATCTAGTTTCTTAAGTGATACTCTGCCATTACGCAGCTTGTCTTAATTGCATTTCATACACTGAATTTGGTGTGCAATGATTAAGGCTTTGATGCGTC